>Ga0137391_10000149_pt1 | contig 45227 bp, 43 predicted proteins | sample 15con2h24BmetaG_FD_101399 | JGI IMG/M metagenome (GOLD analysis project Ga0137391, IMG submission 101399) | Vadose zone soil microbial communities from Angelo Coast Range Reserve, California, USA - 15con2h2.4B metaG | ecosystem: Environmental > Terrestrial > Soil > Vadose zone > Saprolite...
CAAGCTTTGGTTCTGGGGGAAGATTAGCCCGCAACATAGAAGTTGGTGACTTAAATGGAGACGGCAAGCCCGACCTCCTGGTATCGAACGAGTGCGTGAGCGATGCGGACTGTACGCAGAGCACCATAGCAGTGCTGCTTGGGAATGGCGATGGCACCTATCAACCGGCTTTGGTCTCCAATACGGGAGCGGTTCTAACCTCAGTTACGACGGGAGATTTTAACCGCGACGGCAAGCTGGACGTGGCGGTAAACAATGCGTGCTCGGATGTCGGGTGCACCAACGGCTCGGTGAATATCCTGCTAGGAAATGGCGACGGTACCTTTCAGCCACCGGTCGCCTACTCTGCGGGCGGGAGTGCCTTTTCGGTCGAAGTGGGTGACCTAAACCGCGACGGGAAGCTGGACCTTGTTGTCGTGAATGGTCCGCAAAGCGCCGGTGTGCTATTGGGCAATGGTGACGGAACCTTCCAGCCAGTGTCGACCTTCACTACTTCCCCCGCGGGTGACGCAGCCGTCTTTTTAGGCGACTTCAACGGCGACAGCAAACTGGACCTGGCGCTTGTGACCGGCGATTGCGGCACTGCTCAGTGCGACACCCTGATAAGCATCCTTTTGGGAAACGGGGATGGAACTTTTCAAGCGCCCACAGGGAACCAATTGTTCCCGGGCCTGAATCCCCAGGCGGTTGCGTTAGGCGATGCCAACTCCGATGGAAAATTGGACCTGGCGGTTGCCGAAAGCTGCGCACCGCCCACGAACACATGCGTGAATGAGTCCGTCACTGTGCTATTGGGGAAGGGTGACGGCACCTTCAACGCTGCAAAAAGCTCCGTCTTGGCTTCGAACGACGTCACATTCATCGGGTTCGGAGATTTGAACGGCGATAGCAAGGCCGACCTGGTGTCGGTCGATCCCGATGCGGCGTCGGCGACCGTGCTGCTGGGCGCCGGCGACGGCACATTTCGCCTTTCGGGTATTTCTTATGATACTGAAGGGGCAGGGCCACTCTTCGGCGTGTTGGGGGATCTGAACGGAGATGGTAAGTCCGACCTCGCCGTGGCCAACGAATGTCAAACAAATACTCCACCGTGTACAGGCGCCGGCGAATTTTCTAGCGGACAGCGGTGTTTTCCTCGCCTCCTCGGCCGCGGACTTCAACGGCGATGGCAAGCCGGACATTGTGCTGGCGGACGAAATCGGTGCGGTGGATGTGTTGCTGAACGGCGCCAATGGAAACTTCAAGCCGCCCGCAAGTTATAGCTCCGGAGGCGGTTTTCCCTCCTCCGTGACAGTGGGAGACTTTAACGGGGATGGTAAGCAGGACATCGCGGTTCTCAACCAGTGCGCAAGCCCGCAGGACTGCACACATGGCGTTCTAGGCGTGCTGCTCGGGAATGGCAACGGTACTTTTCAATCGGTGGTTACGGGGTCCGTTACGGGCATTGGTCTCGTAGGTTTGGAGGTGGCGGATTTTAACGGTGACGGCAAGTTGGACCTGGCCTTTGTTTCTTGCTGCTTGGACCAAACCAGTGGTTCCGTGAATGTTCTGTTGGGAAACGGGGACGGGAGCTTCCGTTCTCAAGTGGTCTATTCCACGGGTGATCCCGATGCCCGAAGCGTCACGGTGGGGGACTTCAACGGGGACGGCAAAATTGACCTGGCGGTTGCGAACGGAAACTGCGTGCAGCCTAGCCCTAGCGACCAGTCAATTTGCGCGACCGGCTCAGTGGGCGTGCTGCTGGGGAACGGAGACGGCACCTTTCAAGCAGCAGTGCGCTACTCCAGCGTGGATGACTATTCAATTGCAGTGGCGACGGGTGACTTTAATGGAGACGGCAAGCTCGATCTGGCGGTCGGGAATGTCAACTGCGAAGACGTTAATGGGAGGTGCCTCATCCCAGGCTCGATTTCTGTGCTCCTAGGGAACGGGGACGGCACCTTCGGGGCGGCTGTAACTTACTCCTCGGGAAACGACGCATGGCCTCCGCTTCAGGGATCTAATTCCATCGCAGCCAGCGACCTCAACGGAGATGGCAGGCTGGATCTTGTATTGTCCGGCAGAGACGTCCTTCTGGGGAACGGCGACGGGAGCTTCCAGGCGGCGCAGAGCTACAATCCTACCGGAGTCCAAGCTCATTCCGAGGTGGTGGCCGACTTCAACGGGGATGGCAAGCCCGACCTGGCTGTGTCTGAGTTCGGCTTTGTCACCACATTGCTGAACATCTCTTCTGGCTTTCACCAAGCAACCTCGACCGCGCTGACTTCTTCCCGGAATCCGGTCGATTTCCACCATCACGTGACCTTTACCGCGACCGTGACCTCCAGGTCTCAGGGTGCGCCAACCGGGACGATTACCTTCGGCGACAACGGCCACGCACTGGCCAGCGTATCCGTCGAGGACGGCAAGGTTAAGTTCCGCACGTCCTCGCTCGATGCCGGTGTGCACTCGATTACTGCCAGCTATAGCGGCGACGAAACTTTCCTACCCAGCACCTCGCCGGAACTCGACCAAGTCATCCAGGCGGAAACCCGCACCAAACTGAGGTCCTCTCACAATCCATCCAGGCGTGGACAAGCGGTGACGTTCACCACCGTAGTGGTCGCGAATTCCGGAGAAACTCCCACCGGCAGGATCACTTTTAGTGATTTCTCTACTATGCTCGCGACCGTGCAGTTGAGCGGAGGCCAGGCGACTCTCACTACTTCGCGGCTGCGCAAAGGCCACCACGTGATCCGGGCAGATTACGGTGGCAGTTCGACTGACGAGCGCAGTTCCACGACTTTCCAGCAGAGAGTGAAATGAGGCGGAGAGACTCCAGTTAACTCCACTGTCGAAAGCGGGTAGCGGGTTAAGGGGCTTGGAACGAGTGGTGGGCGCTGTAGGATTTGAACCTACGACTTCCACCGTGTGAGGATGGCACTCTACCGCTGAGTTAAGCGCCCACTGCTTTATATTCAAACAGTTACAGCCGCTCCCGTCAACCGCGTGGGAACGGATGGGAACGGAATCGACTGCACGATGCGCGATTGCGCTTCCCGCTTGGCAGGCGTCACAGCTTGGACGTACTTGTCCATCGTGATGCTTGCGTTCGCGTGTCGCATGAGCGCCTGTGTAGTCGCCACGTCCGCGCCTTGGCTCTTGACCAAAGTCCCGAACGTGTGGCGTAGCGTGTGCCAGCCTAGTCGTTTGGTGATCCCTGCCTGGAGTGCTGCTGGCCGGACGTGATCCGCCATTGCCGAGGTGGGCCAGTACGGTTGCTTCCCGTCCATGTCGGGACTGCCGAAAATATAATCGGTGTCCTGATTGTACGGGCATATGCCGCGCCAACCCGCCAGCACGGCAGCGAGTCCCGCATCTAGCGGTACCGGCTTACGGCTGGCTTCCGTCTTCATGGTGCCGATCTGCTGACGCACGATTCCCCGACTCAGGATGATCTCTCCCGAGGCGAAGTGAACGTCTGCCCACTTAAGTGCCAGCAGCTCGCTGACCCTCAGTCCGGTTGTAACGGCCACAAAGACGGCGGTGCGCCATGTGTCCGACAGTTTCGAGAGTAGCTTGCCGATCTCTTCAACTGTCAGCACGTCCGGTATTCGCTCTCGCTTTGCTGACTGCCGCACTAGCGTAATCGGGTTGTGGCTGAAGAACTCCCAACGCATCGCGTGATTGAACAGCGCGTGCATCAGATTCCGTAGCTTTGCCCGCGTACCGTTTGCCAGTGGCAGAGTGCCAAGCCACGATTCAACGGCAACGGTGCGAACATCTGAGAGTGAGTGGCCGTTCCACGTCGGTTGAATCCACGTCTTGAGGTAGCCCGCGTAAACCTCCGCTGTGTACGGTATCTTGTTCGGCAATTCTTTCTCCGTGTAGTGGGTTACCAATTCCGCCACGTTGCGCGGGGAACGTGTCTCCCTGTTTATGTTTACGCGAAGGGACTCACAGCCTTTCATGGCCAACGCCTTGTTTTTGAACTGCTTCACGGTTCCGATTATTTCCTTCCTGTTCGTCTGTCCATCTCGCCATCTGAAAATCCAGACCGCAGGGCCTCTCTTTGCGTGCTTCGCGTGTAAGACAACCTTGTTGATAACGGGTCCGCCTCATTGGACAGGCTCCTTTCGTGTTGAGGCAGACGGGTTCTGGCCCTGTGAGTGTAACCGAAGCCAGTCGTTCAATTCACTTGCCCGATAGCGGTAACACTTCCCCCAGCGATAGTGGGGTATCAGGCCGTTCCTAGCCATGCGCTGTACAGTCTTGGGATGCAAACCGCCGAGAAATTCAGCCGCTTGGGCATCGTTCAGGAGCGGCTCGTATTGTGGAGTTCCAATCATGGCAAAATCGTCAGGCGAGTAGTTAGCGATTGTTGCGGTCTAGTTCGCCATTTTGGGCACGTTTGGGACGATACGTTCCCGTGGGAACACAAAAACCTGCCGTTGCTGCCCTTCACGGTTTGCCGTCCGGAACTCTCCCAAAGCCCTCCCGCAAAACTGCAACCGCTTTTCATCGAAGCGCATCGGCAATGCCGGCTTGCCCTGTAGCTTGTCCCTTTGCCGGCGCCAGTCCTCCAACGCTTGTCTTTGGACAGCTGCGCTGTCATGCATTTGTTCTGGAGTGGGCAGCACTGGCACTTTCTTGACTGTAACCTGCTGAGTGATCGGCACCGGCCGCGTTTCACTTTTCGGCGTATCCATCAGATGATTGAAATAGATCGTGATTCTAGCTTTGGCTGAAGAGTTCGTCCACCGAATGAATCGGCAGCTCGTCGAACTCCGTAACGATCGCCTCCATCAGCCCGGGTCACTCATCGTTCGTTGATGGACACCGCCTGGTTAATTTACGTTTCCACTAAACTCGACCTGAACGAAGAGTAAGGGGGAATACGCCAAGTCACACGGCATTCCGCACAAACGCAGAGCGCGGCATCCTCGATGGACACCACAGATAATTTAGCAGCAACTTCAAGGCTGCCATCTGCATCTCCGTAGCCTCCACCATATAGACAGGCGGATCTAGCGCTTTCGCCTGATCGAAGTACTCCTGCGCTGCGCCGTCGTCGCCCAGTCCAGCCCAACGCCTCGGCCTTCGTCGCCAGCATCCAGTACTTCTCCTCTGCCCAGCGCGGTTCTTCCTGCTCCACCCATTCCGTGTCCTGGGCCAGGCTATTGTTTCGCTCCTACCGCTCCTTCTCCGCCTCCAGCCACGCATAGCAGATCGCCAGCACTCGCGTGCGGATTCGCCTTGCGATCACAAAGTCGCTTTCGCCTCCGCTCCGCTACAGGTGAGCCACATGCATATAACCGACCGCGCGACCGAGGACGTTGTAGGGACCTGAGCCGCTACGAGCTCGCCGGACTACGGCGGGCGGAATACGGAGATGATTCTGCGGCATTCCAAATGGGAATGGCTTACAAGATCGGACGCGGGCTTCCACAAACCTGTACAAATACTCCTGCGCTGCGCCGTCGTCGCCCAGTCCAGCCCAACGCCTCGGCCTTCGCGGCATTCCAAATGGGAATGGCTTACAAGATCGGACGCGGGCTTCCACAAACCTGTACAACCGCCGCCCAATGGGTAGCGAGAGCGGCTGGTGAAGGCAACACCGCGGCTCAATACAATCTCGGGCTGCGCTATCTCGATGGCGACGGAGTGCCGGTGAATGAGGATGAAGCCGTGAAGTGGCTGCAGAAGGCGGCAGCCCAGCAAGGGGTCTTTCACAAACGTGCGAGAGTGGGTATTGGACCGCTACTACAACAAGTACGATGTAGCGGCACCAGCGACGGGTGAACGCGTGGAGCAGCCACTGGCCCCCAATGCCTCGACCGTGGCCCGTGGAGGATTCTGGGAGAGCGAAGCGGCGGCGATTCGAGTGTCACCTTCGATCAGCCCTGGCGGCCCGATAGCGCGGACCCATCGATCGGATAGTGGCCTGCAAGCGATCATCGTTGAAGTTGTTACGGGTACTTAGGATTTCACCCACCAGCTATTGGCGCACTAGACTGACTCTCATTAGCCTTGTTCCAAATCTAGAACAAATCTGCATGCGATGATTGGCGCGGCTTTGAGTAGGTGTATACTTCGCAGCCTAGGCGGACCCACAAATTCGACGCACTTGCGCCGTTGGGGCGGGAGTCATGGCGGATGATTCTAATGCGAACGTCCCTTCCCAGGAACCAAGCACCAGTTCTGGCAAAGCGACAGGCGGGGTAAAACCTCCAACTTCCTGGGTCCTTCCCCTGATCACTGCGGTGGTGCTGGCCTCGGCCTTCTGCCTCTATTATTTCGTGTACGTTAAGGCGCGGCGCGAATATCTCGCAAGCCGAAATTTTCGATCTCTTGCCGTGCTGGGCGACCAGATCCAGGCGATGGTCTCGATTCATGGCAGCATTCTTGAGTTTAGCGCCGACTTGGTTGACCCTGAGAGAGTCAAGAGGAAAGAGGAACTGGAGCAATTTGTTGCAGTCCGTCCTGAGGACCAATCTAAGAAATGGGCCGAGCGGAAACCGGAAGCGCTAAAGGACTATGTGAAGTACCTGGCGCCAGGTTTCGAGTTCACAACCCACCCGATGCCCTCGAAGCCCGGATCCAGATTAGAGTTGCAGCGGCGCAACGGCAACTGGGAGTTGTTGCTGACCGCTCAGCGGCACAAAGCCTCACAAAACGATTACGTCGGTTCGCTAGAAGTCAGCCGCGTATTGAAGCCTCTTGTCGGCTCCCTCCCCTTTGACGATATTCTCCTGGTTTCGGAAAAGGGAACAATCGTCTATCAGAGCAACAGGGCTGGTCCGCAGTTCACCACCCTCACGGGTCTTCTGCAAGCCCAGCCCGTGGACGCAGAGACCAAACCAATGGACAGCGCCGCAGATGCGCACTCAGGATCGCCATCCGGGAGTGACGATCAGGAGGCCAGCGGGCACGCCATCAAGCAGAACGCGGATCAGTCCTGGCGGACGAAATCGAAACACTTGACCGATGTCACGCTCGCCGGTACGCGTTACAAGCTTTTCCTGCAGCCTGTACTGGTTGACGCCTTCACACACGATGCCAACCAGGACGAACCAGCGCAGGAGTGGGTACTGTGCGGCCTGACTTCCGCAAAGACTCTGGAGTGGGAGGCGTTATCAATCTCTTCCACATTCATGGTCTGGCTCACCGCGCTTTTTCTTGTCATTTTTATGGGCGCCCCGATTCTGAAGATCCTTTTCATTAACCGGCGAGAGCATTTACGGCTTCGTGAAGTTGGCTTTTTGGCGTTCCTTCTCGTTTGGTTGACGAGCGTCTTCACACTGTCAGGGCTCAATGCCGTTGGTTTTCCCCTGAACGATGATACGGAAGACCAATTAGAAAAACTCGGCAACCGTCTCTCGGAGAACATACATGACGAACTGGGACAGATGCGGAATCAACTGGAGGAATGGTGCAGAAGCCAAGAGCTTCAGGAAGATCTCAACCGGACTAAAGACGGAAAGAGCGAGGTGATCAGATCAAACCATTTTGTCAAGACTAACGGAATCGACCTGCCTCCGGCAGCGTCGACTTATCGTTACCTGCATAACGCCTTCTGGACGAATGACGACGGACAACAGATTATCAAATGGAGTGCGAGCGGATATCTCACGCCGATGATCGATATCTCAAAGTCACGCATCTACACAGCTCCTAAATCGACCTACCTCGATGGCAAGGGTCCACCGTTTCATTTCGATTCGACTCTGCCTCCGAACAAGCTCGAATACCTTGCCGGCTTAAGCATCAGCACCATGGACTGCAATCCAAGTTTGTTCCCGTCCGGCATCGAAAGTGATATGAAGGGCGGTTCTGCGTTTCTGACCGCTCAGCCGCTTTCGTTGATTGATCCCATAGTGCCGTTCGATTACGGGTTCGCGCTTGTGGATGAGACAGGCCTTGTCTTATTCCACGTCGACAAGACCAAGAACCAGCACGAGAATTTTCTACAGGAGAGCGATTGGAGCAAGCAGCTCCAGGCCGCCATGTTCGGCCATTCGACCCAACGCTCGCTGACTGTCAAATATCTGGGAAATGATTACCAGATGCGCGTGATGCCTGTTATCGCTGTATCTCAGGCGCCGTGGTCGCTTATCGTCTATAGGGACGTGACCTTCGTCCGGACACTGAACCTGCAATCGATGACTATGACATCCCTGTTGCTTCTGGGGATTTTGGCGATACCCGCCGTGGTCATTTCGATTTGGTGCCTCATTTGCCAGCCTAAGTTTGCGGCCGAGTGGCTTTGGCCCAATCGGGCACGCCTGAGCACCTACATATCTCAGATTGTTATTTACACCTGGCTCATCGTTCTGTTTCTGTTTTTGGGTTTCACCGGCTCGAGCGAACAAAACGTAGCTGCATGTGTCGCAATCCCTTACTCTGCTTTTCTATTGACGGCGTGGTGCATTGGGGCATGTGCGCCAAGGAAAAAGAAAGGGGCAGCACGAGTGCTCCTCTCCGGCTTGGTAATGATCTTGATGTTTGCCGCGATTGCTTTTCTGCTGACAACGATTTGGAAGCGGAGCCATTTGCAGGCGTTTATCTATTTGTTGGGCCTCGGGATACTCGCGCTGCTGCCTCTGCTGGATCGGCCACTTCGTTATATGGCTCTGAAGTTTAGGCGCTCTTCCTATCGAAACGAGGACGCAGAGGAGACCTCCAACCGTGCCGAAATGAGTCCATACATCTGGAGGGGCTGTTACGTTGTGAGCGTCCTTTTGCTACTCCTCCTACTTGGTGTATTGACGCCGATGGCGATCTTCCGCGCCAGCCTGAACCTGGAACGGAGATTGGGAATCAAGCAAGCACAACTCCATCTGGCGTCTGCCCTGGATCAACGCCTGATCTCCACCAAGGAGCGCTGCAGTACGGATAAACCCGGAGTCGATGACCTCGGGATCCGTGAGTGTCATGAATTCCAAGACCCCGAAACCGAGGAATGCCCAAGAAACAACCAATCCCAGCCAGGCGAAAACAGGTTATCGCCATGGAAGCTGATCGTGCTCGACCCGCTGCTTGCCAGCAAGGTGAAGCTTCCGGTATGTCCGCATTCCCCCCGTCAGAAAGGCAGAGAACTCTACGCCGGTTGGTTCAAGAAACTAGTCTATGCACTTCACCTTGACTACAATCAGACCGCCGCGGAGATGTTAGGCGTAATTCCGGACCGCGTCGATTCCCAGTCTGGTGACCCCGAGAATTCTGATCCCACATCGTCGACCTCTGGCACCACCGAGCCCATGAACGTCGGATCAGGAAACCGCGCCGGCGACAATTTCCCGGAGTGGTTCTGGAACAGTGAAGAATCCAAGTTGACCCTTCGCTGGCATGGCGTGCATTCGCTGGTGCCACGGAGTAATGAGGTACTAGACAATTTACAGCGCGCCGCTGTGCCAAAGAAAGAAAACACGGAGGCGGAAAATGATTTGTTGATCACGTCAAGCCTGCCAGCTTCATCCGGAATCCAGTTCGCGGGCGTAGGGGTTACGGCTGGCGTGATTGTGGCGATTGCCTTCATCGTCTGGGCACTCGCGCGTCGGATTTTTCTTTTTCATATCGCTCCGTTGAAGATAACAGGCGAGCTGAGGCTTGCTGAAGCAATTCGCGAGGGCCGGAGTGTCCTCATCCTTGTGCCACATGTTCCGGAGGACTGGCGTTTAGATCCCGATAGAAAGCCCCTTGATCTGGAGAAAATTGCAACCGAACCAAAATGGGCCGAGAATTTAGACTTGGATAAGCTACCAGTGAACACTGTAATCGAGATACTGCATTTCGAATACGGATTGAATGATCCCAAGAACGACGAGCAAAAGAAGATTCTGATCGGGAGATTGTTAGAAAGAGAGAACACCCAGCTTGCCGCGGTTATGAAGGTCCCACCCTCCCCTGACGAGTACGGTATGTTCCGCCCTCTTGAGGTAATTGATCTCCGAGAAGAGCCTCTCCACTGGAAGAAGCTGTACGAGGGTCCAGCGAAAGACCTTATCTGGAGAGAGTGTGGCCCGATGGCGGCCCTGTGGCCCATCGGCGCGCAGCTCGCCAAAGACCTTCAGACGGAAAAAATTCACTCAGAGGAAACAGTTGCTTCCGAGATCCTGGAGCGTGCTGATGGGTATTACCGCCTGATTTGGAAAGAGTGTTCGGACGACCAGAAGTTTGCGCTGGCTCAACTTGCGGAGGATGGGCTGCTGAATCCCACCAATGCAAGGGCCATTCGGCAATTGGTACGCAGGGGTTTCATCACGACAGACCCGCAGTTCCGACTTATGAACGAGAGCTTCCGGCGGTTTGTGCGGTCCGCCACGACTGAGGGCTTGAAACAGGAGTGGCTACGCGAATCGCGTCGCAGCGGTTGGGGGAAAATGCACGGCGTTTTCTTCACTACAATGATCTTCCTTGGAGCATTTCTGCTCACCACCCAAAATGCACTGTGGCAATCGTCTGCTGCCTACGTTACGACCGCTTTGGGCGCGCTCGCCACACTGTTCAAGTTTTTCAATACATATCGGGGCGGCGGGACTACGGAGAAGGCTGGTTAACAACCGTCTCGAGCGTACACGATGAGGCTTCCCGACAGAAAACCCTCCAACCGTTGTCGCAACTCTTTCCTGCTCGTTCGGAAGAGAAAATCCGAGCTGCGCTCGTGAGCAGAGTATACTGAGTCACCTCAGTCGTGCGTTCCATTAGCAATAGCGGCTATGGCTTACCCCCTGCTGACACTGGTGTCCGGCTGCTCAATTGGGTCGTCAATGCCTCGACGCTGTTTATTCACCTCGAACGCCGAATCGATCCCTTCTTCCGTCCCGTGTTCGACAAACTCTTTCGCCAGTTTCTGACCAACGTAGCCACGGCCCTCATCAACATGCGACGCAAGAACGACGGCCTCAAACTGGCCGAGGAAAGAATTCAGCCGGATGAAGAGGCGCATCTTGACGACATCATCACGACAATGGGCAATCAGATGCGCAGGCTCTGGCAAGCTGGGGACTTTCAGCGCACGGGAAATACCAAGACGCATGGCATTGTCCGTGGTGAGGTTACCATCCGCGAGGACCTACCGAAGCACATGCGCCGCGGCATCTTCGCGCAGCCCACACGTATCGGGCATGGGTGCGTTTCTCAGGACCAGGCCCTTACATAACTCCCGACATCGACGACGTGGGATTCATGAGCATCAGCATCAAGCTCATGGGAGTGCCCGGGGGCCAAGCTGCTGGATGACGATAAGTTCACCCAGGACATGTTTGGCGCTTCGCTAGGACACCTGCAATTGGGGCGGGCCAAAGCCAATGACCGGAGACAACGATGGTGCGCGCAAGGCGTACCAGGACTTCTTCGCGCTTTGGAAAAGATGCCGACCCTGACGTTCCTGTCTTGCGCCAAGCCAAGGCCGAATACGTCAAGCTGCAGTAGGTACCAAATGAACCTTCACGTCGAATCGAGAGCCAGGCGAGGCGTTTAGCGGACGCGATAGGAGGCGATTTCAAATAGGATTTTAGTGGTGCCGAAGAAGGGAAGCGCAGCGCGAAATGCGCCGCCGCCATCAGCATCTGCAATCCCAACCCATCCGAGGGGCTGCGATTCAAGGAGCGGGCATCCGCGTTTCAGGACGGGGCATCGGGCGAAGGGCTGAACGTTATCGCCATATCAAGACAACATCCGATTTATCGGATGGCTGTCTGAACGGATAGCCGTTCCAAACCGTTCGGATAGATCAATCCAAACACTGCGCTCACTGACCACGTGTGCAATCACCCCGCTCCATCGCTCCATCACCGCGACAATGATCGCTTCGATGAAATCGGGGTTCTAGCAACTCTGTACCCGCCTCAAGAACTCAGTCACGAGCGGGCTAGCCCGACTCGCCCGCTTTCGGGAATCTCGGTTCTCCGACGCGGGAATCAAGTGTTTCCGGTAGTGCTCTGGCGACAAAGAGATGTGCCTAGTCATGGAAGTGAGACCGAGTTGCCCCAAATACGCCCCCAAAGCAGGCAACAACTCTTGCGCGTCCAAACCCTGCTCGTACCACGCGGCAATACGATGGACTGCGAATGTGGACCTGAAATCATTCAGCCGCGGCTGAAAGCGACCACCATCGAGTCGAACGACACTCGCATTACGACGAATCACTCTAAACTGCCCGTTCAACGTCGCACTGTGCACAGGCGTACCGTTCCGCGTTAAAAAGAAATTTCTGCCCTTGAACTTCTTACGGATAGGTGACTTTAGGTACATTGTCAGGAGTTTATGAACATCTGAGCCTATCGGGATCGTTCTCCTCCGCGCATGAGAAGTTTTCTGAAGTGTGATCACATCCCGTTTCAAATCCACATCACACTCCTTCAGCGTTAACGCTTCGGTCAGTGACGCACCAGTCGCATAGAGAAACAACAACAGGGTCCGGAAAGATAGCGGATCAATCACTCTTGGCTTTATTGTGCTGCTCAACGCGGGCTCGCTGACCAGACGCCGAATCTCCGTGCGGGAATAGATGTAAGGAACAAAAGTTGAATGGCCGCGAGGTATGGGTGCTGGTAGGGGAAGGGCCTCTAGTTGTTCACGGGCTTTCCAATGCATAAAAAACCGCCTTAGCCTGTCGTACCTGCTGAATGCGGACAGGGTAGGTCTGCCGATGAATTTAGAAACCTGCGCCACGGTTAAACTTGAGAGATGAACGTCACCCGCAAGTTGAGCGAATGTCGCGAGAAATCGTGCTATGGTGGTGAACTCCCAGCCCATGGACTGCTTATGAGCGATGAATAGCCGAACCGCCTTGGAGACCTTCAAATCAAACCCTCAAGGCTGAAGTCTGCGACTTCACGCAGCATCTCGACATCGAACTTTGCGTAAAAGAGTGGCGACTCCGGGTGACGTTGACCGAGAAAGTCACCGATCTCCCTTATGGTCATGCCACCACGAAGAAGTTGCATCGCTCGGGCATGGCGAAGTGCATGAGGCCCAATGCGTCCCGAAGCAATCCCGAGTTTCTTCAACCGACGACTCGTAAGACAGTAAAATGATCCTTTTCCGATTGACCGAAACGGAGGACGCAAGGTCACAAAGAGATTTCGCACAGGACATCGCGGCCTGATCCTGATGTAATTCAACACCGCCCGTGTGACCTCGGCTCTTAACGGGAGCCTCTGTTTGCGTCCTCGCTTTGAACGCCGCATCGTCACGGTCTGTTTCTTCCAATCGAAATCACTGAGTAGCAGACGCGACGCTTCACTACTGCGCAGAGCATATGTGGAAATTAACATCAACGCGGCTCTGGCCCGGACAGAGGGATGGTTTTTCCCATTTGTGGCCTCAAGTAACTGCACAACTTCGTCCCATGCTCGTCCTTGCGATGGAGTGCCCAATCGGGAGTGATACGGTGCCTTAATACAGTCGGAAAAGTCTGGGCACCAGCCTTGCGTGTGCGCATAACGAACAAAGATCCTCAATGCCTGCATGGAAGATGACTGTGTTGCGGACGACCATCCGTCGCGCTGCTTTTGCGCTATGTACTTGTCAATATGGTGGATGGAGAGCTTTGATAGGCCTCCCTTTCGCAACGAATACCAGTTCAAGAAAGAACGGACTTTGTTACGATGCGACTCCACTGAACCAGGTACCAAATTCCGACAGCGGTTGTATTCAGAAAAGCTGTTCAGTTCATCCACGAACGGTTGGCGCGGGGGTTTTCGGGTCTTCAATTTCCCGTGGAATAGTAGGAACATCTTTACACAGTTCCTAAAGGCATATGCCGCGCCAGAGCCGGGAAAGCGGGAAAATCGCGTTACTCGTTGTCCCCAAATCTTCCGGGTGGCATCATCAATCTCTTTCATGCCGAGCTTACGAAGCTTCTTCAAATCAAGAGCGTCAATCGCACGAAGAAGATATCCTGCTGAGCTTTGAACAAAAGTCCTCGTTGATCCTCTCTTCAGCATATGCAATAAGAACTCTTCACGCTCCTTGAACAAAGGAGCATCACGGTGTCTTTGGAGGTCAAAGGGTCGCCAATTAACTTGCTGGGCATAGCTGCTTCCGGAAAAGCAGGACCCGAAACACCGCCTGGCCTCGTCCGTCGTAAGCCACGGGTTTGCAACAGTACCAATGTCAACAGCGAGTCCTCTCGTATGGGGGTCAGTTGCTGGGTGTCGCCCTCGTCCACAGGTGATCGCAGGCTGTCTTCCCAGGCACCTCCGGAAACAATCCAGCGCCCCCGACATGTCCGGCGCGAAATCGCATTCACCAGCAAAAGAGCACCTGAACGGAAGAGTCGGCGCTGGTGGGGCGGGCCAGTGCGGAGCAGGTGGAGGCGGATCAGGCGGGAATAGCCAATTCACCACGCCATTCCACCAGCCTGCCTGCAGACCGGAGGGATCTAGCAAATTGATCGGGCTATTCCCCACGTACGCGTAGAAGTTAACACCGCTGCCAAACTTCAGTGGATCTTCACTTAGAAATCGTCCGGTAGATGGGTCGTAGTACCTGGCTCTGTACTCGTAGGTGCCGGTTTCAGCATCAAACTCGCGCGCGGTGTACTGGAATGGGTTGGTGATCGTTCCTGTCGAGGCAGTCAGCTTGCCATAGGAGTCGAAAGTGTATGTATTGGCTAAGGCCCCTGCCGAGTTGCTCACGGAGGTGACCTCATTGATTCCATCCTGCTGGTAATAGCTTGTGGTGCTTCTCCATCGTGCTCACCGTTTCGCCGCGCTCGTTCACGTATTCCCGCGCGGCCTGGTAGCGCACCAGTTGCTCGCCCGTCATCGGATGTTGGCCGTTCGCCAGTCGCGCGAAGTGTTCCTCCTGCACGTCACCACGCAAGCCCCACTCCTCGGCGAGTTTGCCGTGCCACTCGCCGCGTATCCGCTCGCCTTCGGAGTAGTAATTCCCCTGCGCGTTGGCAAACTCTTCTTTGTGGTACGCCTGCGCCTGGCCTGCACTGAGCGGCTTCGATATCGTCAGCATACTTCTGCTCGCTGTGGTGTTGGTTTCTCCAGCACGCGCCAGAGATTTTCTGCGGATTGATGAAACATCCAGGATCGCTCTGGATCGGATTCCAGCATCCGTACCCGCGCGCGGTCGCGCGGGATCGCCAGCACCAGACCGAGCACGAAGATGCCCAGCGCTCCCATCCACGCGGGCCGGATCAGGTCGTCGGGCGACTGGCTCTCGTAAATCCATTCCGAGAGCATCTGATTCATTTGCGCGCTGCCGTAATGCACCGTGTCCATCTTCAGCGCGACCGCTCCCGCCTGCCGTGCCTTCGGCGTGAGCGCAAACGGAAACGGCGGCCATCCCTGCATCGGACCCTGCACCACGTCGGCATCGAGGGCCATGAGTTGCTTGCCGTGGGCGTCCACCTTCGCCAGCAGCCGGTAGTCGCCGCGCGCTGTGGGGAACGTCTTCGTGGTCAGGTATTCGGTCCAGTACCATTGCTGCAACCGCGTCCACTTCTCCACGTTGCGGTACGTGAAGATTCCTATGCCCGCCACGACCGCAAGCAGGAAAGCCCCCAGACTCGACACCGGCCACTTCGTCGCCCAAGGCCGTGACTCTCCGCGACCCAACACCTGGCTCATCACCTACACCGCCCCCTACTTACTCTAGGAACCCGGAAACCGGAAAAACGATCAAAATATTTTCAGGATTTCTCTCCCGGCGGCCCTTCCGACTCTGCCGCCTGCGCCAGCCGTTCCCGCGCCTTCTTCAGCTTGTCCGAGTCGGCCCGGTCGATCAGCCGTTGCATCTCCTCCTCCGTCGGCTTCTCCCCGTTCGCCAGCTTGAAGAGCACATTGAGCAGGATCGCCCCAGCGCCACCAGCTCGGCCATGAGTGCCTGGGCCTCAGCTCCCGCCCCGGTTGGTTTGATCTCCTCGCCGCTGGCGTCCTCCAGCACCACCTGGCGGCACCACTCGCCGAGCGTAAAGCCTCCGGCTCGCGCCGCCTCCTCCAGCCGCGCGTACTCTTCCTCGCTGACTTTGAAACCGATGGATTTCGTGCGCAGTGGCGGCTTCACCATCTCCGGCTGGCTCCTGGGAGGATTTCAGCCGAGACTAGCAGCATTCGTTTGGAATCAACAAGTTCGCCTGCGCTAACCTGCGGTTGCCGGACAGCAACCCGCCGAAGGGATTTTTTCTTTAGCTGCTCTGCTTTCAACAAGTTCGCGCACGCTAACGCGCCGCTCGCGCGCAGCACCCGTTCCGGGGTGACGTGTCACCCCACTCCCGATGCCGAAGGCAGCGCGCTTTTGATCTTGCCTTTAGCGGTTCACTTCCGGCGGGCAGGACGGGCAGGATGGCGGTCGTCATTGTCCGAATCGGTATCCGCCTGGCGGGCAGGATTTCGGCCAACCGGTCCTCAACGTCCAGCTTGAACTCGGCGGCGATCTTCGCCACATGAACGCCGAAGGTTCCGCGCATCGCGCAGCACTCACCTCCAGATCAGTCGGCTGCCACGACACCCCGAGCAGCGGAGTCGAGATGCCTGTCAGCCGGTTCGCGATTTCAGAGACCTTCATGGCAAGGTACCGCTTTAGCTGGTCTAGGCCTCATTCCGTTATCCGGTGCTCTTGCACATACTTTGCGAGGTCCACAGGTTCTTGGTAGGGCTCGGCTGTATTTAGTTTGCACTTCACCCTGGCTTTGCGGCCCTGGACGAACATTAGGCAGAGATCGGGAACTGCTGTTTGGACAGGGCCAGAATCGCCCATATAGAAATAGCCGCTCGCGATCGGGGCATCGGTTGATTCTGCAAGAAACGCGTAAACGGTACCGGGCGCAAGGTCTGGAGCAGCTTGCGACTGACCGGGTATAACCTGTTCGTAGCCAGAGGGAACCTTGCCGTAGGTCAACTGAAGTCCCTTGACGTGAGAGCCTTTGAAGTACCCCTTTGATGCGGCAACCTGCCAAACAACGGAGGCTACGTCATGATCGGGGAAAGCAACCTTCTGACCGCTCTGTGGCGCGTACACCGTGAAGCTCGCCAGGCGCCCGCTTCCCCCCAGTGAGAACGAAGGACCATTCCCGACTTTTACTGACGTCGGAATCTCGCGGCAGCCGCTCAACACCAATAGCAAGAATGCGGTCGTTACAAACGCTGTTGCTCTATTCTGAATCATGGCTCTATTGCCCCAGTCCAAATGCCTTGGGGATGTCGTTAGTCGCATGACCCAACGGATCGTACATTGGGTTGTGCTCGTCAATGTGGAACTCATCTAGCGTGCAGCTCTTGTCACACAACGGCACGCCTGCGGCTCGAATCGAAATGCGGATGGTGCCACCCCTACCGTTGAACGGTAAGAAACGGCAAATGGCGAGGGTTTGAACGATGTCCCCAACGGTGCCTGACGAGATGGAAACGGCAAGCGGGCGCCAATCTTCCGCACGAATAAAAGGAACGTGCCACCCTACCGTTAAACGATGAGATGGCTAGGTAGGAGGAATCACCATTTTTAGTTTGCCTTTGCTCAGGAACCCCTCCACAGCCGGGCCGCCACTTTTCACCCGCGTGCCGTCGCGCAATATTAGTTCTTGAATCTCTTGTGGCCAAGGGACGCTTACTTCTTCGGCTGGCCACCGACGTGGATCAAGACTTGCCTTCATGGCCTTTTGGTACTGCGGAGACCAGTTCGGCCACCCGTGTTCGAAATCGGTAACGTAGAAGTGTAATGCCTGATAGAGATGGTATCTTTGGACAGAGTGGAAACGCTGGCCGTGGACGGGGCAGAGCACCTTGGCAGCCTCCTCGGCCTCGGCTCGCCACCTGAACCAGGGTTGTTCATCCGCAGGAAAGCACAGGCACACTTCAGGAAAATGTTCTGCGTTTCGTGTCTTGAATGCTAGCTCCAACCGCACCAAGCGTGCTTTTAGTCGCATGAAACCTCCTTTGCCTAACGTGTTCTAATCGTCTTCAATTCTGCTCCGTTCACCCTCAAGCGCAGCAAGGCGCCTTTCCAGATCGGCTACCTCAATCGCCCGCAAGAGGCTGGTGGATATGTACGCCAAGCTATTGGCGATCTTGACGGCCATGTTGCGCGATTGAACCTGGGACATAGCGTTGGCAAGTACGTCTCGGACGTCGCCAGCACTTTTCGGCAGCTCTATCGATACCGCTTCGGAATGACCCGGAAGCACAGGTCTGCTTCCGTGCTGGGCGCCCAGCCGCGCCGCCCGTCCGGGATCCAAATGCAGAGAACACTTTGCCTTTCCTGTGACCGCCCACGCACCACAACGTTTACCCCTTCTGTTTTTCGCCACGCACTGTTTGGGCATCGTTTAAACCCTCGCTATCTCACCGTTTCGACTGTAACTAACTGCTGGCCAGCAGTTCGGGAAAGTTTGCCCATTCGCGCAGCTCTATGCGGAATGTTTGTCATCAACTCAGGGCCGCCTACGGACAATGCGATCACGAGGCGCGGCCGTGTTCATTTCAAGCGGAATGCCAAAATAGAGTGATCTTCATAAACGCATCCTGGTGATGAGTTTCGTCGAAGTCTCGTCGAAGTGAATGGACCACCCTAGAGACGGCGCCGTGACCGGCTCGTGGCTGGACGCATCAAGCAACAAAGCGCGTCGGGACCGCCTTGCTCGATTGGCCCCGCTGAATTTCATGTTTGCGTTCCGGGTTCCCGTCGCGTGCGTGAGCGATGCGCTTATGCCCCGTAGTAGAGTTCTGTTCTGATGGGCTGCCTCTGAACGTAAGCGCGCTGGCGACATCTTGGACTGCACTGCTTTTGCCATGGCCGCTTCGGACGGAATGGGTTTCCGCATTGGGTGTCTTTGGGCGTCCCATGCGTCACGCGTGGCTCATCGAGGCTGAATGACGCATTTCCTGTCATCCTATACGGTGTCATGAATAACCCCACCGTGATCTGTAAATTGCCTGTGAGCAGTCCGCTCGCAGAAGCATGACTTTCTCCCCGTTTACAAACTCGCGCCCGATTTCATCGCGATTGTTGACCCGGCTGGCTACCGCGGAACGAGGCACAGGGGTTCGAAAGCCTCGAAGCAGATCAATGTACTGATTACTGAAAGGTCTGCGGAAGAGACGCATCCGGCTCAAAGCTGACTGTCTTTAATGACTCGGCCATCGCAATCCGAAACGAAGACGAGACCGGGTGCCAGAACCCGTCCGCCGTGGGAACAAACGCGGGAACGTTAGCGATGCCCGACTGCTCTAGCAGTGCTCAAATGCTCCCGCCAGCATCTGTAACTGTCTCATTCTGCGTGCCACGCAACAGTGTGAGGATGGCACTCTACCGCTGAGTTAAGCGCCCACTCGAACCGCCGCTATATTGTAGCAAACGAACCAGTTTCCCGTATCCGGCCGCCATGATAGGCTATTCCCGCGCCACCCCTCGAAGCCAGTTTTTTCGGTCTCTGCGGTGGGGCAGGTAAAGCCCAGATATGCCGACCGAACCCAGACCCTCCAAAGTACCCGCAGCCCACTGTACCGAGGGCACTTCCGGGCCTGGCTCGGGAGCGGCCGGAACGCAACTTTCGCCCTCCACAAGGGTTGAATCAGATGTGAGCAGTATAGCCATGGATCGCGGTTTGCTCGCGATGGCGGGCGTGCCTAAGCAGGCGGCAGTCGAGGCAGATGCCGGTTCGTCCGGCGAAGGTCGAACTGATGCCGAAATAATGCTTCAGGTGAAGGCCGGTGACGACTCGGCTTTCGCCTACCTGGTACAGAAATACCGCCGGCCGATGGTGAACTTTATGTACCGCATGGCGCATAACGCCGCCGGAGCCGAAGATCTGGCTCAGGAAGTTTTCCTGCGTGTCTATCGCTCGCGTGAGACTTACGAGGCCAGCGCGAAATTCACCACCTGGCTGTATCGCATCGCGACCAATCTCGCGGTGAATCACGCGCGCGACACGCGTCATGAGCGCCCCGAGAACACTGTGAGCCTGGATGAACCGGATGAGAAGAGCGGCCACACCCTGGACCTGCCCGACGGGACGCCCAGCGCTGAAGAAAACCTGGTCCAGAGGGAGCGGCTGGCTGCCATTCGCCAGCGCGTGGAGTCGCTGCCGGAGCGGCAGCGAATCGCCGTGGTGATGCACAAGTACCAGCAGATGGATTATCGCCAGATTGCCGATGTATTGAAGCTGAGCGAGTCCGCCACCAAGTCCTTGCTGTTCCGCGCTTACGAAGCGCTGCGCGAACAGCTGCGAGAGTTTGTGTAAAGAAGAGTTTGGGTAAAGGAAAGCTGTCATGAAGTCCACTAGCAATTGCGACGACACTCGCGAACTGATGCCGGACTTGGCCGCCGGGTTAACCGCGGCTACGCCCGAAGTAAAGGCTCATCTCGATTCCTGCGCGGAGTGCGCCGGCAAGCTCGAGGCATTCCGCCAGACCATGTCACTGCTGGACGAGTGGCAGGCTCCGGAACCCTCGCCTTATTTTGATGTCCGTCTGATGGCGCGTTTGCGCGAGGAAAGCGCGAAGCAACCCGCCGGCTGGCTGCACTGGTTGCGTAAGCCCGCTCTGGCCGCGTCGTTTGCCCTGCTGATGGTAGTGAGCGTGACTCTGGTCCGCATGAATACAGGGAAGAGCGGAAGTACGGCATCGGCTCCCCCGGTGGCCGTCGCGCTTCAAACGCCGGCGGAGCCGGGCACGGCGGTGGGTGATTTGCAGGCGCTCGAAAAGAACCAGAACCTCTACTCCGATTTCGATGTACTCGATGATCTCGAAGTCCAGCAGGATGTGACCGCGAATCCGTAGAGTTTGTTTGCGACCTCGGCGCGCATTTCTTGGCGCACGCCGCGGTTAAAAGCTTTCGGAAAAAACCCAAAGCATCCGGAGAAACCTTAACAAAAGTGTTCGGACTCAAGTCCATCCCGGCGAAAATGGCGGCAGCGGCCACCAGCCTCATGCTGGCGCTCGCAATCTCGCCGTGCGTGTCCCAGACCCGCCACGCCCAGCGCATCCAGCGGCGTGAAGAGCGGCAAGCGGCGCGCCAGCAGGCCCTGGCGCAGGGCAATCACGCCGGACAATGGCTGCGCCGCTACCGAAATCTTCCTCCCGATCAGCAACAGAAAGCTCTGGAAAGTGACCCCCAGTTCCGCAGCCTTCCGCCCGAGCGGCAACAGCGGTTGCGCGAGCGACTGCAGCGTTTCAGCGGTCTACCGCCGCTGCAGCAGGATCGTATCCTGCAACGCATGGAAACCTGGGAGCACCTGACTCCCGACCAGAAACAGCAGGCACGGCAACTGTATTCGCGTCTACAGGATCTTCCTCCGGACCGCCGGCAAAGGTTACAGACCGCTATCCGGGACCTGCGCGCCATGCCTCCGGGCCAGCGTCAGCAGATCATCGAGTCCGACCGTTTCAAGAGCCAGTTCTCGCCCCAGGAGCGCGATCTCCTTGGCAGCGCGTCCCGCCTGCCGCTCGCCCCCGCCGAAAATGGCCAAAGCGAGCCCGCACCAGAAGAGTGAGTGAGAGCGCGTGGGTGGGAGCGAGCGGTTAAGAGCGACTGTGTAGAAGAGCCGCGATTTAAGCGCCGCGTAAGCGGTTGGCCGATCAACCGAGGCCTTCACCCCCGGGTTAGTTCGAACCAGGCAACCCGGCAATCTCGACCTGCACCAAAGACTCGGATGCAAGCAACTGGAAGGAGCTAAACATGCCCAGTGGATACCGATACCTCAGTTCGCTCTTGCTGGCCGCGGCTTTTCTCGCGCCGGTCCTGACTACCGGGTGTGCAACCAGAACCTATCGCGTCTACGACCCGTATTACAACGACTATCACCGCTGGGACGATCACGAAAATGTCTACTACCATCAGTGGATCGTCGAAAATCGTCGCGAGGATCGCGACTTTCGCAGATTGGACCATGATCGGCAGAAGGAATATTGGACTTGGCGTCACAATCATCACGATGACCATGACCACGATCATGATCGGGATCACGACCGGCACTAAAGCGAAGTCTCTGCTTGGCTAAGCAACGGAACAAAGCGGATACGCTCAGATCCACCACCAACTACGGGGAGACAGCCGCCCTCGGCTGTCTGGTCGAACGAAGCTCGGCGGCCAACTCTTCGCTCCCAGCGCACCAGCTTCCGATCTGGCAGAATATATGCAGAGGACCACATGGCACAAAATCGAATTCTTCTCCTGGCAGGTGACTACGTCGAAGACTACGAAGTGATGGTGCCCTTCCAGGCCTTGCAGATGGTAGGACACACCTTACACGCGGTCTGCCCCGGAAAGAAAGCCGGGGAGTTTGTGCGCACTGCCATCCACGACTTCGAAGGCGACCAGACCTACAGCGAAAAACGCGGACACAACTTCATGCTCAACGCAACTTTTGAAGAGGTGAAGGCCGAGACTTACGACGCGCTGGTCATCCCCGGGGGCCGTGCGCCGGAATATCTCCGCCTGAATCCGAAGGTGCTTGACGTAGTGCGGCATTTCTTTCAGGCGAGAAAACCGGTCGCCGCCATCTGCCATGCCGCGCAACTGCTGGCCGCAGCCGGCGTGCTCGAAGGCCGCCGCTGCAGTTGCTACCCAGCCGTCGCGCCCGACGTCGCCGCCGCCGGGGGCGTTTTTGTCGAAGTCCCGATGGACAAAGCCTGCATCGACGGCAACCTGGTCACCGCCCCCGCCTGGCCAGCGCATCCCGCATGGCTCTCGGCGTTTCTGACCGTGTTAGGCGTGGGCGTCGAAGTCGCCCACCGCGTCGCCTGAAATTTCAGGAAGCGGTTCGAACTGGTTCAGCTTCTCACCTGCAAGGGAAGGAAGTAGCTTCAGTAGGCCAAAACACTACCTGCGCCAGTCATCCTCAGGTGGCCAAGGGTCATAGTTGACTTCCGCCAACCGCGCGACCTCGCGCCGGCTGCTTCGGTCCGGTGGGTTACACTAGGGAACTTTCACTACTCTCAGGAGGAATCAGCTATGCCCGAAGCCACCGTTAGTGGCGCCGACTTCAAGAAGCAACTGCGCGAAGGCACGCCCAAGATGGGTCTGTTCCTGAACGCGCACAGTCCGACCGTCGCCGAGCAACTAGCCCACAGCGGCTATGACTGGTTGCTCGTGGACACGCAACACGGTCCCATGGGCTACGAAAAACTTTCCGCCATGCTTTCCGGAATCTCCAATGGCGGAGCCAAATCCCTGGTGCGCGTAGGTGGATACGACGATCGTCCGGGAATTCAGCAAGCCCTCGACATGGGCGCCGATGGAGTTCTCGTCCCCTACATTAACAGTGCGGAAGAAGCGCGTCAGGCGGTGAGTTGCACCAAGTATCCCACTGTGGGCACGCGCTCGGTCTACTTCCCACAGCGCAGCATGAACAAAGCTGGTCTCCTTGGATACGCCGGCAATTTCAACAATAACGGCATCGTAGCTCTGCAAGTAGAGACAGCTTCCTGCATCGAGAACATCGCCGAGATCGCCGCCGTCCCCGGTGTCGATATCCTTTTCCTGGGACAGAACGACCTGTGTATGTCCGTGGGCCTTTATGAAAAGTACGAATTCCCGCACATGTACACGTCGCCCGAACTCGATGCCGCTACCAAGAAGCTCGCCGAGAACGGCCGCAAAAATAATCTCATCCTCGGAATCTTCCTGTTCGGCACAGCTCGCGTAGGTGAATTCTTGGAGAAGGGCTTCACCTTCATCAGCGTCGGAAACGACCTGCACCACGTCCTCACGCAAGCCGGCGCTTACGTCAACGACATGGAAAGTACCGCGAAAGAAAAAGGCAAGAACTGGAAGCGCCGCCCGACAGCGCTCTTCTGAGCTGGTACTGTGTGGCGCAGGCGCCCTCGCTCGCGGGACTTCATGCAAGCTCAAACAGGGCCCGTCCCCGAATGAGAGCTAACCCGGAAAGTAAAGACGCAGTCAATTCTGGCAAAAGTTTGTAAAGCGGAAAAAGGCCACGCTCATTCTTGAACCTGGCTCTTATTTGTGCCGGCATGGCCTGCGCGCACACACATTTTCACCTGCAGCACAATCGGACCTGTAGCTAAGCCAGGTCTGCTATTGCTAATGGACACATCGATCCCCGTAAAGACACATAGACTTGCTTGCAGGGATCGGAAACAAAGGGGGGAAGAACAGCAAAATCCTGCCTCAGAACGACTCCAATCTCAACGTGGATGGCCGTTGGTGGATGGCCTTGGCAGGTGGATGACCTAGCGTGCTCTGAGAGCCGCTGCAGGAAAACATAAGGCCACGCTCATAGGTGAACGCAGCCTTGACTGCTTCCAGACTAGCAAACTCGTCTAAAACAAATTCCACAGAAACTGGTTGTAAACGTCGTGGTGATACTGCACTTCAGGCGCCTTCACAAACGTACCTAGCAGACGCGGACAGCGATCGGCCGCGGCCTCCTTCAAGTCCGCGTAGCGGGCTTTCACGTCCTTGCCCAAAAGGGCAGTTGTCCAGTCCGCTTTCTTGAAATTCGCCAGCGCGTCATAAATGTTGTCTGGCAGGTACCGCTCAGCCTGGCGCAGGTTCTTGATTTTCGCCGTGTCCCCGTCAATACCAGTCTTGAAGATCGAGAGCATGACCATGTAAGGATTCGCGTCCGGAGCAACCGAGCGGACTTCCACGCGCATGCTCTTCTCGTTGCCGATGGGGATGCGAATCATGGAGCCGCGATCTACCGCCGAAGCCTTGAGCTGATTCGGCGCTTCGAAGTGCGGATCCAGCCGCCGATAAGCATTCACACTCGCATTCAGCAGAAGACAGATGTCATTGCCGTGGGTGAGAATGCGGTCCAGAAACGACCACCCCAGCTTACTCAGCTTTTCTTCACCTTTCGGATCCCAGAACAGGTTCTTGCCACCCTTACTGATCGACACATTGGTGTGCATTCCATTGCCATTCACGCCCACCACCGGCTTCGGCAGAAAGCTCGCCGTCAAACCCATGTTGGTCGCCACCTGCCGGCAAACCAGCTTGTAAAGCTGGATCTGATCGGCCGCGGCCACCACTTCGCCATACCCGTAGTTGATTTCGAACTGCGAGGGCGCGACTTCGGGATGGTCTTTCTCGTTCTGGAAGCCCATCGCGCGTTGCACTTCGGCGGTGGTGTCAATAAATGTTCGCAGCAGATCACCCGGCAACGAGTGGTAATATCCGCCGGTGTTAACGTACTCGAACTTCCCGGTTTCGTTGTAGCGTCGCTCCGCATCCACTCCTTTAAACAAGAAGCCTTCAATCTCGTTGGCGGCGTTCAGAGTGTAGCCTTCGTCCTTGTAAAGTTTGTCGGCATACAATTTCAGGATGCCACGAATGTCGGCGCCGTAAGGTGTGCCGCCCTTGTCGATCACATCGCCAAACACAAGCACTTTCCCCGAACCGAAATAGTCAGCAGGACCCCAATAAAACCCGGCCCAGTCGATTCCCAGTCGCAGATCGCTTTCCCGCTGCGCGGTGAACCCACGAATCGACGACCCGTCAAAAGTCAGGTTGTCCCAGCTCTTAATGAGAAACTTCTTGTCGTAGTCCAGCATGTGCAGTCGGCCTTCGAGATCGCTGAAAAGCACGGTCACGGCCTTGATGCGCTTTTCATCGGTCAGATACTTGAGCCGCTCCTCTTGGATCTTGTGCACCGCAACGCGGTTGTTGCGCTGCTCTTTTGCCTTCAGATTCAGCTGTTCCAATTCGTCATACGAGAGAGCCAGGAAGTTGCGCAGTTCGTTCGACATGAATCTCCTTAAATGTGGCTACCGCTCAGACATAAAGTGGGGATGTGACGGCCGGTTCGCAATCGGTAGGATATCGCGAAGCGCCCTCAGCGCCTTATTAAAAATGCTTATGAGCCATATTGAAGGGATTTATTTGGCGACGCCCGTGTGGCAGCCTGGTGCTCTCGCCCGCTCAGCCGCCAGCAGCAAGGTCCTTGTTGGGTTGAACCCGACTGCCGGTGCACCCTAGAAGGCGGTATCACGTCGCCACTATCGCGTCGCCCATATAATTAGGAATGACGCGAGGAGGGCACGAACTTGAGCCCGGATTATTCCGCCATGCTGGCCGTAGCCCTGGCCGAAGCCCGCAAGGGATTGGCCGAAGGCGGTATTCCCATCGGCGCGGCGATCTTCGATGCGGGTGGACGGCTTGTCGGCGCCGGTCACAACCGCCGCGTGCAGAACGGCGACCCGTCAATGCACGCAGAGACAAATGCTTTTCGCAACGCCGGCCGCCAACGTAGCTATCGCAGCCTCATCATGGTCACTACACTTGCGCCCTGCTGGTATTGCAGCGGACTGGTCCGGCAGTTCGGTTTCGGCACCCTCGTCGTCGGCGAAAGCTGCAATTTCCAGGGTGGACTGGAGTGGCTGCGATCGCTCGGCGTGGGCATAGTCAATCTGAACTCTGAAGAATGCGTTTCACTGCTGGGCCAGTACGTTCGCGCCAATCCTGAGGTGTGGAATGAGGACATCGGGAAAGACTAACCGGGCCGCGTCGCAGAGAAGTGGGGTCTCCCATGAAGCTTGATAAAGGCTTGCTCAGAACGCTGCCCAAAGTTCTTTTGCATGAGCACCTGGATGGTGTACTGCGGCCGCAAACTGTGACTGACCTGGCAAGAGACGAAAGATACTCAGACCTTCCAACCAGCGATCCCGCCGCTCTGGCCGAGTGGTTCCACCAAGGGGCGAACAAGGGTAGCCTGGCCAAATATCTGGAGGGCTTTGCGCACACCATCGCAGTTATGCAGAGCGAAGAAGCACTCGAACGCGTCGCCTATGAACAGGTCGAGGACCTGAGCAAAGATGGTGTGGTGTATTTCGAAACTCGCTTTGCGCCGGTTTTTCACACCAGGAAGAAATTGACTCACCAGCAGGTAGTCTCGGCCGTGCTGAAAGGATTGGACCGGGGCCGAAAAGACTTCGGCGTGTCTTCAGGATTGATCGTCTGTGCCATGCGCAACATGGACGTTTCGCTTGAGATGGCGGAACTGGCCGTCGATTTTCGGGAGCGCGGCGTGGTCGGTTTCGATCTGGCCGGCGAAGAAGGCGGCTACCCGCCTAAAAAGCACGTGGACGCATTCCACTATATTCAGCGGCAGAATTTCAACATCACCATTCACGCCGGCGAAGGCTACGGAAAGGAATCCATCTGGCAAGCCATTCAATACTGCGGCGCGCATCGCATTGGGCATGGCACTCGGCTGATCGATGACATCGCTATCGCGGAAGGCAAAGCGGTGAAATTGGGCGACCTTGCCCAGTACGTTCTCGATAAGCGAATCCCGCTGGAAATCTGCCTCATCAGCAATGTTCATACCGGCGCCACACCCAGTATGGCTGAACATCCGTTCAGGATTCTTTATCAGGAAAAATTTCGCGTCACCCTAAATACCGACAACCGGCTGATGAGCGATACCACCATGACTCAGGAATTTGAAGCCGCGGCAAATACGTTTGGTCTGTCACTGGACGACTTCGAGAAAATTACCATCAATGCGATGAAGAGCGCTTTCCTGCCATACGACCAGCGCTGCCGTTTTATTTACTCAGTGATCAAACCGGAATACGCGAGAATTCGCCAACAGGTCTCGCATAGAACCGGGAACTGAGAACAGCAAACTGACAACTGATTTTGTTTCTTAAGTAACCAGCTACCCCGGCAGTCGCGCTGGCTCACGCAGCCAGCGTTCTCCTATGCCACGCGAACAGAAGAGCCGATCCGATAATCATTAAGCCGCCGCACAACCCGATCCAAACGCCCAACGCACCCCACCCAAATCTGAAACACAAAACGTAGCCCGCCGGAAGCCCGATCAGCCAGTAGGCGACGAAGTTTGCCAGCATCGGAGTTTTCGTGTCGCCCGCGCCACGCAGTGCTCCAGTGGCCACCGTCTGCAGGCCATCGAAGAGCTGAAATGCGGCTGCCACCAGCAAAAGCTTCGCGCCCATCCGAATCACAATCGGATCCGGGGAAAACGAGCGGGCGACCAAGGTTGGAATGGACACAAACACTAGGCCTGAGCACGTCATGAATGTGGCTCCGAGCATGATGGCGGACCATCCCGCCCGCCGCGCACCCGCAGCATCCTTCCTTCCCAATTGCTGTCCGACTCGCACCGCCGCCGCGGAACTGATTCCCAACGGCACCATGAATGTGAGCGCGGCACAATTCAAGGCAATCTCGTGACCCGACAAAGGGACGGCTCCGAGTTTCGCGACCAGTGCGGTGGCAGCCCCAAACGCGCCGATTTCGAGCAGGATTTGTGTTGCCGCCGGCGCGCCCAACTTGAGCAGCGCCCACACTCGATGCACGTCGATCCGGTTTGCGTCGGCCCCTCTTGGCGGACAGAGCGCACGCTTCGATTCCACCCAAAGGAGAGTGATGCCCAGCACGCCCGCCATGTAGATGCGGGCAAAGCAGGTTGACCAGCCAGACCCGGTAATGCCCATCGCGCGAAATCCAAGATGCCCGTAGATCAGCGCCCAATCTCCAACAGCATTGACGATGTTCGCCGAGATCAAGGCAAACATGATCGGAATCGCCACATTCACGGCCTGCAAATAGCGCCGCAGCGCAAAGTAGGCAAGCAGTGGCAACGTGCCCCAATTGAGCGCCCGTAGAAATGGGCGCATCGGCCCCACCAGTTCCACACTGACGCCAAACCGCGCCATCATCGCGGGCCAGAACGACACCGCAAACATCAGGACCGGAGTAAGCGCCAACGCGAGAAATAATCCATTCGCCAGCGAGTGTCGAGCGTCGTCCAGATCTTCGCGGCCGTAAGCATGGGACACGAAGGTGTCGAGCCCGAGCAGCAGCCCCCCGCCAAAGATCGCAACGCTGTGATACAGACTCTGACCCAGACCGGTGGCGCCGATCGCCACGGCACTGTCGGGCAGCCGTCCCACCATGATCGTGTCCACGATTCCCATGCTCATCCAGCCGACCTCCGCAATGATGAGTGGCAGGGCCAAGCGGAACGTTAGCAGGAAATCCGCACGCAGAACGTCAAAGGACGTACTTTTGAAATGCGAAGGCATTTTTCAGTTGTGCAGTTGTGACTATTGTGCAGTTGTGACTATACCAACAACACCTGAGGTGGATATTTCAATGCTGGCTATCCAAACTCCCGAATGCAATTCATACTCTCAAGAGCAAGAATGTTACCGTGTTGGCTGCCGCAGCTCCACTTGTGCCTAGAATTTCAAACGGCTTGTTTTGCGTGCTTGGTGCTCTCCGCGGTTGAGAGCTCTTGACCGTGAGGCTCGAGAAATTGACGCCCAGGACGCAAAGCAGGAACCATCGCCGGAGAGTTCATGAGCAGCTTTTCCCAACGGTTAGCCCCAGGTCTCCTCTGGTTCGCGGCGTGCACAGGACTTCTCTACGCCCAAACCGCGCCGCCGATCCAGGTCAAGGTCGTGGTCGTTACCATGTTCGAGCGCGGCGAAGACACGGGCGACACGCCCGGTGAATTCCAACTCTGGGTGGAGCGCGAGCACCTGGAGCAGGTGGTTCCGCTTCCATCCAGCTATCATCACGTCCGCCTGAACCAGGACGGAGTGCTCGGCATAGTGACTGGAGTCGGAACCGCAAAAGCAGCCGCCTCGGTGATGGCTCTCGGTCTGGACCCGCGATTTGATCTCTCGAAGGCGTACTGGATCATCGCCGGAATTGGCGGTGGAGATCCGGCGGACGTGTCGCTCGGCTCCGCGGTCTGGGCGGACCACGTCATCGATGGCGACCTGTCGTTTGAGATTGACGCGCGTCAAATTCCCCCGAGCTGGCCAACCGGCTACGTGCCACTGCGCAAAGGAACGCCTTACGAGCAACCCGTCAGCAGCGATTCCTATGGTGAGGTCTACACTCTCAATCCCGGGCTTGTTGGCTGGGCATTTCACCTTACCCAAAATATCCCGCTCGCCGATTCCGAAGCTTTGCGCAAGTTCCGGACGCGTTTCGCGGGTTTCCCGAATGCGTTGAAGCCGCCATTTGTCACCCGGGGTGACGCCCTGTCGGCGAGCACTTTTTGGCACGGTTCAAAAATGGATGAGTGGGCCAACGCCTGGACTCGCTATTTCACCGCCGGCAAAGGCAACTACATGATTGCCGCCATGGAGGACTCGGGCACTCTGCAAGCTCTCACATTTCTGAATCAGGCGGGGCGCGCGGATCTGCAACGTGTACTCGTGCTGCGCACCGTCAGCAACTATGACCGCGAGCCCATCGGCACAACTGCTGCCGACAGCCTGAAGGAAATGGTATCCGGCAATTACTCCGCCTACATGCCCGCTCTGGAAGCCGCTCAGACGGTGGGCGACAAGGTGGTGCGGGATATCGTCGAGCATTGGACGGATCGCCGATCCGCCATCCCGCACTTTCCGTAGGCGCAGTTTTCAGTTCAAGCGGAAAGTGCCGCCAGTGCTTCGGCGAGCACTAAGGTACCTCGGGCGATGTCTTCCGGAGATGCGTACTCGTCGGGGCGATGGCTGTATCCATTGCGACAGGGAATAAACAGCATGGCGGTGGGCGCGATGCGCGCCATGAAGAGCGAGTCGTGGTAGGCGCGGCTAATCATGGGAAGAAACTTTTGCTCGTGTTTCCTGCAAGACTGACAGAGAGTCTCTACCACGGCGGGCGCGCAGTTGGCCGGAGCGTCCGCGTTCAACAGGTCAGTGTGAATCGTAACCCTCCGTTTCGCGGATATCGCGTGGCCAGCCTTCTCCGTCGCCTTCATCACCGCGTCACGCCGCTCCAGATCGATGTCACGAATGTCAACGCTAAGCCGAACCCGGCTGGGAATGCTATTCACTGCGCCCGGAAAGACCTCGCAAATGCCAACGGTTGCAACGGTATCAATCGCTCCGCTGGTTCGCGCCACGATTTCGACGGCCAGAATCAACTCCGCCGCTGCGCACAGGGCGTCGCGGCGATCGGGCATCAGCACTCCGCCCGCGTGTCCCCCCGCGCCCTCGATAGAAACCCTCAGGCTGGCCGGAGCGGCGATGTTGGTAACCACTCCGAGGGGAATCTGCTGACGCTCCAACAGCGGACCTTGTTCAATGTGCAACTCGACGAAAGCTTTGTAATAGCCGCTCGGTAGTTTCACGTCTTCGAGTTCCCCTCGCAGCTCCACCCTGCGCCGGACGTCGTCAATCGATTCCCCATCGCCGTCCTTTAACCTCCTGGCCGCTTCTGGAGAAAGGCTTCCGGAAAGCAAACGGCTGCCCAAACATCCAATCCCAAAGCGCGTCGGTTCCTCTGCAGTAAAAACCAGCAGCTCAATCGGATGTTTCGGACGAAAACCGCTCCGCTGCAACGCTCGTATCGCTTCCAGCCCACCCAGCACTCCGACTACGCCATCGTATTTCCCCGCGTTAGGGATCGCGTCAATATGCGAGCCGGTTCCGACTGCGGGCGCTTCAGGATCGGATCCAGCCCAGCGCGCGAAGGTGTTGCCAATCGCGTCCTGCCGCAGCCCGAGACCAGCTTCCTTACATCGCGCCCTGAGCCAAGCGCGAGCTTTAAGGTCCGTGGGAGTAAAAACAACTCTGCTTACGGCCGGAGCTACCGCGTCAGAAATAGAAGCTAGGCCTTCGATCTCGGAGAGCAGACGGTCTCGATCAACTTCGAGCTTCATGGTTAACCATCGGCCAGAGGATGCCGGTTCCAATCCTTGTAGATAAGGTATTTCGCCGGCACTTTGCCGATCGCCCCAAACCACTGCGGACACCACGGCCCCATCCAGATAAAATCTCCAGCCGTAACCGGATACCACGAATCGCCCAGCCGGTAGATTCCGCCGCCTTCGAGCATGATGAGCCCGTGTTCCATGACGTGCATTTCGACCATACTGAGAGCGGCCCCCGGCTGGTACACCATGGTGTTCACGGCGAAATCGAAGCTCATCGTGTCCGGTAGCAGACACTTGACCTGCAAGCCGGGATCGTCCCCGAGTGGATGGGAAGAAACCGCATTCTCACTGGACACAATGGCGCGCGGTATCTCAACCGATGCCAGGCCTTGGTAACGCTTTTCAATCACCGCCACCCGGCTCGTCTTTGTGGCCAGAACGCGGTGTTGCAAACCTTCGGGCAAATAAGCGTAACCGCACACGCCCAGTTCGCTCTGCTTGCCTCCAGCTTCTAGCTTGAGTTCGCCCTGCATTACAAAAACAAAGCGCTGCGCCGCAGTGCCGCCCAATTCTCCGCCAGCTTCAAATTCGGCCGTATACAGCGCAAACCTCGCGCCGATGGCCGGGCCGGCATGCACAACGGCGCTGCAACCCTTCATACCCGGAAGAGGCGTGCGCACGAAGGTATCGCCGGTCAGCAACAAATGATTGCGTTGTTGGGAACTTCGCGTTTGGCCAAGGTTATGCACGGCACATCCTTTGTTGGAATTCGGCTGACGAGGCAAGTTGATCGAGCAGATACGCGCCGCATTCGATTGCCCGCGCCACATCTTCTACCTCGACGGATTCTGCGGGATCGTGGCTGATTCCACCGGGGCTTCGTAGAAAGATCATAGCGGCAGGAACTTTCTCAGCCAGAATCATGGCATCGTGTCCGGCGCCGCTCACCATGCGGTGTGGTTCGCATCCCGCCTGTCGGATCGCCCGTTCGATTTCATTAATCAGAAACGAATCCATCGCCACCGCCTGCTGATTCAAAAAACACTTCCGATTCACGCCTAGCCCGCGTCGCCGCACAATTTCTTCCGCCTGACGAATCAGATGGTCTAGAGCGCGGTTCCGCGCCTCGTCCGCACCGTGACGTACGTCCAGTGTCATAGAAACCTCGCCGGCGATAACGTTGGTTGCGCCCGGCTTCGCCTCGATCTTGCCCACGGTCGCCACCAGACCCGGAACCTGTTGCGCGTATCGTTCGACGGCGGCAATCCACTCCGCCGCCGCCGCGATCGCATCGTGGCGAAGATGCATCGGCGTCGTGCCCGCGTGGTTAGCCCGGCCCAAAAACGTGAACTCCAATCGGCTTTGCCCGGCGATGACTTCGACCACGGCGAGCGGCCGTCCCAGCTTCTCCAAAACTGGTCCCTGCTCGATATGAAATTCCACGTAACCCAGAATATCGTTTTTGAACGCAGCTTGAGGAATCTCTCCGGGATTCAAGCCAAAATCTTCAATGGCCCTGCGCACGGAAATCCCCCGCGCATCCTGTCGGCCCAAGAGTTCCTCATCGAGACTCCCGGTCAGCGCACGGCTGCCGATGAAAGGGGTGCCGAAGCGAACGCCTTCTTCCTCGGAAAAACCCACAACTTCAATTCCGAAAGGAAGCCGTCGTCCATTCAAAGCCTCCAGCAATGAAATGGCAAGAACCACGCCGAGAATACCGTCATAGGCTCCGGCATTGGGGACGGTATCGAGGTGAGACCCCAGTAGCACTCGCGGCGCATCGGGTTTCTCCGCAGGATACAGTGCCCGCCAATTGCCGGCCGCATCGACTCGCACCTGCGCTCCGAGCGGTTCAACCCACCCCGTAAGTTCCCGATGGCAATCACGCATGGACGCGGCAAGAAACGTTCGTCGCGTGCTGTCTGCGTCTTCGCTGAAGCCGGTGAGCTTTCGGCATCGGGCGATGACTTCTTCCGCGCGCTTTGCAGTCTTACCCATAGTCCGCACTGGAGTCAGGTCCTAGGCTCGGCGTATCACAGCTGCCACCGCCCACCCCATGAGGACGAGCACGACCAGGATCTGCCAGTTAAACGTGTTCCCGTACGTGGCCACGGGGAAGTGATTGCTGAGCATGATAAACACGACCGGAACTGCCATGAACGTGTTGTGCTTGGAGCGCAGCTTGGCCTGCACGCCCAGTGATGTGTCAAACGCCGCGCCAGTCGCGGCTGAGGCGATCATCTTGCGCTGTGCGGGAAGAATTCGCTCCCACACGTTAAGGGTCATGATGGTCCCGAACATCGCTCCCACGTGGATGTACGCCGCCCGGCCGCTGAAAATGTGCGTCATCGCCCACGCGATCGCGGCGGTCATGACAAGAGAAAATATCGCAAACCCGGCCGCAGACTTGCCAAGCACCGACCGAACCGCCAGATCATAAATGAGCCAACCGAAAACCAGCACCCCCAAACCGACGCTGATACCCCGTGCCAGCGAAATGTCGGCCACATCAGTGTCAATCAGTCCTCCGCCAAAGTAATAAAGGAGGAACAGCAACACCATTCCGCTCAGCCACGTCATCGCCGCTTCCCAGCGGAACCAATGAACTTGTTCCGGTCCTACGCCGAGCGACTTCTGCTTTTCGACAGTGTAGAAACCGCCGCTGTGGACCATCCACAGCGCGGGAGCCCTCCCGTCTCCGGCGGCTTTCTTCGCAGCTTCGAGTTTGCCGAATTGGCCGTCCAGCCAGGTGAAGTAGTAGGTCTGGCCGACCCACATGATTCCAGCGAAAACGTGGAACCAGCGTAGGGTAAGATGAATCCATTCTCGAATTGAAGAGCTCACCTGATCAGCTTCCCCGGTAGGTTGTGTACCCGTTCGGGCTCAGCAGGAGCGGAACGTGATAGTGCGATTGGCCGTCACGCACCTGGAACGTAATCTCCACCACCGGATACAACCCATCGATTTTCTCCGCCGCGAAATAATTTGCCGTATCGAACGTCAAACGATAAAGCCCGGCGGGAAAAATATTGTCGTCCGAAAGTAGTTGACCGCAGCGTCCATCCAGATCTGTACGCGCCGAAGCCAATACCAGCCAGTGGCCGGATGCCTCCCGCCGCTCCAGTCGTACCGGCACGTCTTTGGCGGGCTTGCCCCAGGTAGTGTCGAGAACATGGGTTGAAATACGGTTCATTTCGAAAGCCATTTCTTCAGCCGGATATGAGTGATCAGCCGTTGCTGCTCCGCCGCTTCGTGAAGTTCGGTTTCCGTATCATTCCGCAACCGGTGCCGCAGAATTCCCAAAATCTCGGGCCCGGATTTGCCCGAGGCGCATACGATAAAGATTTGGTTGAACCGGTGTTCGTATTCCTTGTTCGCTTGCGCCAGTTCGATCTTAACCGCCTCACCGGCAGCCGCGACGTCCCGTTGCTCCTGCGTCGCCCACTCCGAGGACTGGGCTGGAGCGGGTTGTGATGCCCGGGACTCGCCGATCCTTGACTCGCCGATCCTTGGCTCGCCGATCCTTGGATGACTGCGGAACGCTTCCATCCAGTCCGCCCTAGCCAGATTACGCCATGTTTCGTCGGACGCAGCTAGCAGAGTAGCTTCGTCCGCAAACGGTCTTCGCGCCGCCATCCCCTCAGCCCAGGCGGTTGAGCCGCAACACGGCAGGATTTGTTTCGCCGCTTCCGCCATCGGAAGGCGGTTCCAGCGCGCCAGGCTCCGGTTCATGTCGCGCGCTCGCCCGCCCCCAGTTTTACGAGAAATTCCTCGACCAGATTGCCCGCCACTCCCGCCCGGTATTTCGCCGTGGATCGAATATCGTCAATCGGCCTGATCTCCGCTACCGCCGTTTTCATCGCCAAGGCCAGCAGCGGCGGATCAATCCGCTTTCCCTTCAGCAGTCGCTCCGTTTCCGCCAAACGAAGTGGAACCGGCGCCACGCTTCCGAGAGCGATGCGGACGTCTTCTACAACTCCGCCTGGGGCTCGACCCAGCGCCGCAACGCACACCTTGGAAATCGCCTGCGCGTTGCGCGCTCCAACTTTGCGCGTGTAAGCAAGATACCCAGCAAACTGCCGGGGAAGACAGATCCCCTGAATCAGTTCGTCGGCCGCCAGATTCGTCTTCTTGTAATCGGTGTGAAAGTCCCGGTAAGCCAACCGGCGCTGCCCGCGCGCTGACACGAGAATAAGTTCGGCATCGTAGGCCAGCAAGGCAGGCAGGGAATCGGCTGCCGGCGATGCGTTCACGATGTTGCCGCCGAGGGTCCCCCGGTTCTGGTTTGCGATTCCCCCGGTCCAGCCCGCGGCGCACGCTAGTAGCGGGAACTCGTCCCGCACGATCTGATGTTCGCGCAGATCGGTGTACGTGCAACCAGCACCAATGTGAATTTCGCCAGGCGAAACTTCAACGCGCCGCAGTTCAGGCAGGTTCCAGATGCTGACCAGCTTTCGCGTTGGAAGTCTGCCTGCCGCGTACTGCACCATCACATCCGTGCCTCCGGCGATTGGCAGCCAGGCTCCGGGCTCCGCCGCCAGTAGCGACACCACCGCCTGCAATGTGCCTGGCGCAACCAGTTGGTACTCGGTCGGATCGGATCTCATGGCGTGGCGATCCTCCTGCGCCGCGCCGCTTCTGCCACGGCCTCAAAGATCTGCGTGTACCCGGTGCAGCGGCAAAGATTTCCCGAAAGCCCTTCGCGAATTTCTTCCAACGTTGGCTCTGGCTTCTTGTGCAACAAATGAGACGCGGCAAGAATCATTCCCGGCGTGCAGATACCGCACTGCGCGCCTCCACACTGGAGAAAAGCCTCCTGCAGATTATCCAGCTTTCCATCCACAGCCAGTCCTTCGATGGTAACGATGTTGGCGTCTTTCGCCTGTAGAATGGGCACCAGGCAGCTATTCACCAGCGCGCCATCCATCAACACGGAGCACGATCCGCACTCGCCTTCCCCGCAACCTTCCTTGGTGCCGGTCAATCCCAATTGCTGTCGCAACGTATCCAGTAGTCTTGCCATGGGATAAACGCGCATGGTCTTGCGCTCACCATTGACTGTGAACGAAAGCTCCATCAATGAAAGCTTGCTGGGGACGCCGCGTTCCACAGACTCGGTCATCGCACTCCACCGACGGGCTGAGGCTCGCGAACCCTCGCGCCCTTGCCGGACGTAAGCGCTTCGAAAATATCTTCCGGAAGTAGCGGTATCGAATCGAATCGAACCTTGAGCGCGTCTTCCACGGCGTTCACGATGGCCGGAGCGGGACCGTCCATCGGGAGCTCGCCGATTCCTTTGGCGCCAAACGCGCCGTGAGCGTTCCCCAGCTCCTCGAAGAAAACCCGAATAGGAGGTAGGTCAGAGGAAGTGGGCATGGTGTAGTTGGTCATCTGCCCGTTTTCCATACGCCCATTTTGCCAAACCACTTTCTCGTACAACGTATATCCGATCCCCTGTGCGATGCCACCGGCGATTTGTCCGCGCGCCAACACCGGATGCAGAACCTTGCCAACCTCCTGCAACGCCACAAAGTCGTCCACGGACGCGCTGTACGTGGTCAAATCGACGGTCACTTCGGCGACATAAACCGCCCAGGCAAACGCCGCGTAGGCTTCACCGCGATACTTCTCATCGTCCCAGAACACATCGCTAGGCGCTTCGTAGCGTGCCCATGACAGGAATGGTCCGCGCGCCGAAACCTGCTTCCAGCATGCGGCGCGGAATTCTTCCGGAGAGTACGACTCGCCAAGCAAGCCGGCACCCGCCAGCGTCTGCCTGATTCCCAGGGCGGCGGACTGCACCAGTTTCCCCACCACCATAACGGTCCGGGATGCGACGGTAGGACCGCTATTCGGTACTTGGTTGGTATCCGCCTGCGCGATTTCGACGTCGTCGTACGGCAGGCCGAGGGTTTCCGCCGCAATCTGGCAAAGCACGGTTTTCGTACCCTGGCCAAATTCCGTGCTCGAAACCAGCACGCGCACCCTGCCATCGGCGCATCCCTCCACCCCAACCACCGAACTCAAATTGCGTTCTCCTGAGCCGGTAAATCCAGCGCCGTGCAAAAAAGCAGCGATGCCCATTCCTTTCCTGCTCGGTCCAGCGCTGTTTTGTTTTGCGAAGAGCTCTCGTTTCGCCGGATAGTCGGAGAGTTCCAGCGCCCGATCGAGAAGCCTGTTCAGGTCAATCGGGTCGCACACGGTTTGCTCCGTGGTCGTCGTCTGCCCAGGCTTCAAGAAATTTCGCCGTCGAATCTCGACCGGGGAGAGCCCCACCACCTGAGCGATACGATCCATGTGCCGTTCCAGCGCAAACAGACTCTGGGGCGCGCCAAACCCGCGAAACGCTCCGTGGGGCGGAGCATTGGTAGCCAGGGCCTTTGCGGAAACGCGAACGCAGGGCCAGTAATAGGCGCCACCAGCGTGAATAGTGCCGCGCGAAAGCACCACGGGGGACAGCGTCGTATAAGCTCCGCCGTCAATCGTAAATTCAATTTCGCCGCCCAATATCTTTCCGTCTTTACTCACGGCGGTACGGTGACGGGTGCGCGAAGGATGCCGCTTGGTGGTGGCAGCCATGTCTTCCATACGGTCGTAAATAATCTTTACCGGCCGTCCACTCTTGATTGCCAGTAGCACGGCGTGCGCCGCAATCATGGACGGATATTCTTCCTTGCCCCCGAAAGCGCCCCCCGTTTCCATCTGCACTACGCGAACCTTGTCCGCTGGCAGGTTGCACAACGCCATCAGAGCCTTGTGCACATAATAAGGACACTGCAGGGAACCCCACACCGTAACGCCTGTCTGCGGATCGAAGGCCGCGACCATTCCATTATTTTCGATGTAAAGCTGTTCCTGCGCCCCGGTTCTGTATTCACCTTCGACGATGTAGTCGGCTTTCTCCCAAACCCCATCGACACCCCCTTTCTCCATTAGATAAGTTTTGAAGGTGTTGTCCGTCCCCCAAATGATCTCGGATTGGCCCTCACTCTCTTCTATGGTGAAAACAGTAGGAAGGGGCTCGTATTCGATTGAGACCGCTGCCACGGCTTTGGGGAGAAGATGCCGGTCCGAATGCGCCAACAGCAGGATCGGTTCCTCAGGATGGTTGACCGCTTCATGCGCCAGACAGGGCTGATCGTCTGCGATCAGCGCGATGCAATTCTTTCCAGGGATATCTTTTGCGGACACGATCACAAACTCGTCCCAGGCGATTCCTGGTCCAAGAGTGATTTTCCTGATTTGGCCTCGCGGAATCTGGCTCCGCACGGCCGCGCCGTAGAACATGCCGGGCAGCGTCATATCATCCACGTACTGCGCCTGTCCCGTGACCTTGTCGCGGCCTTCTTTGCGCGGAACTGACACGCCGACGACGCGATCATTCTGCATGTCAGTATTGTGAATGAAAACCCAAAAGATTGGTACGCTTCATCACCGCCGCCACTCTCGCCCATTCGGCTCCCCGGGGAACTCGCCTTCCGCAAACACGGCCTGCCCACGCAGATACGTAGTTTTTACCACTCCACGCAGGGTCTCCCCCAGATAAGGCGACAGCGGATATCGGTAGTGCAGTCGCTCTGGTGTTACCAGAAACTCGGCCTCCGGATCAAACAGAACCAGGTCTGCATCGAAGCCCGCGGCAATGCGACCCTTGCGCTCGCTGCAACCAGCCAGCCGCGCCGGCCCTTCCGCCATCCAGCGCGCAATATCCATCAACGTAAATCCGCGCCGGGTGGCCTCGGTCCACATCACCGGAAGCGCTACCGACAGACTGGAAATGCCACCCCAGGAATTCCTGAAGTTCCCCTCCTCCAACCGCTTCATGGCTGGCGGACAGGGAGAATGGTCCGTGGCCACCAGATCGATAACTCCTTCTTTAAGCCCCTGCCACAATGTTTCGCAGTTTTCGCCGTTCCGGATCGGCGGGGCGCACTTGGACAAAGTAGCTCCATCGGCAATGTTCTCTGCCACCAGGTGTAGATAGTGCGGACAGGTCTCAACGCTGACCCGCAGTCCCTCCGAACGAACCGCCTGCAACTCCGGCAGCGCCCGCCCGGCCGAGAGATGGACAATGTGCAGACGAACATCGTACTGCCTGCACATCGATAACATCAGCCGGATCGCCAACAGCTCTGCGTCGTCAGGTCGCGATTGCAGATAGGTCTCGTAAGATCTCCAATCAGCGCTGGCCAGACGCACCGTGGCCGTGTCCACCGGCCCGGCAAGCTCCGCGTGTACCAGCAATGGCAGACCGGTCCGCACAACATGGGGCAGCGCCGCCCGCAGAGCTTCCTCGGTCACCATGGCGAAGCCATCGATCCCGGGATGAATCAGGAAGCACTTGAACCCCAGCACCCCAGCGGCCGCAAGAGCCTCGATGTCTCCGTGGTTGTCATTGACCACCCCACCCCATGCCCCCCAATCCACCCAGCACTTGCCCCGCGCCGCTTCCCGCTTCGCCTCGAGCGCGGCGACGGTGGTGGTCGCCGGCAGGCAGTTCAGGGGCATGTCCACCAAAAGCGTGTAGCCTCCGGCAGCCGCGGCGCGGGTTGCGGTGTTGAAGCCTTCCCACTCGGTCCGTCCAGGCTCGTTGATGTGGACGTGAGAATCCACCAGCCCGGGGAGAATCGCGGCATTGCCAAAGTCGTGAATCTCAAAGTCAAGCATGCGAGGCATTCGCTCAGCAGGCACAACTTCGCGGATAGTGTCGCCATCCACAAGTATGGCGGCTGTCCGGATCCCTTCCGGTGTCACCACCCGACGGGAGATGAAAGCCTGCCGACTCATGGTGTCAATCGCCCGTCCGGCGAGCAAGGGTGGGCATGAACAGCCGAGCCTATCGCGCCCGCTTCACTTTTTCAACTTGTCGCCATCAAGATTTCAAGCCGAGAAAAATTCCGCGCGCTTGCGGGCTCCGCTTATACTTGCTTCCCTTGGCGGGGATGCGTCGAATCATTGCTGAGTGACGGAACATCAGGCCACATCAAAGGCCGCAAAAATGAATAGCCCTTTCATGGCACGCGCCATTCAACTCGCAATTGAGAATGCCCGCTCCGGACAGGGCGGACCCTTTGGCGCTTTGGTCGTTAGAGATGGCAGTGGCATCGCCGAAGGCGTAAACCGGGTGGCCTCAACCAACGATCCCACCGCGCACGCCGAGGTTCTCGCCATCCGTCAGGCTTGCCAGAAACTCGGCCTCTTCGAACTGAAAACCTGCGAGCTCTACACATCCTGCGAGCCCTGCCCCATGTGCCTGGGTGCAATCTACTGGGCGCGTCTTTCCCGTGTCTATTTCGGCAGCTTCGCCGCGGACGCATCCAAAGCCGGATTTGACGACTCGTTTATCTACCGCGAAATCGCTCAACCGCATGCACAGCGCGGCATTCCCATGATTCAGATGATGCGCGAAGAAGCGCTGGCCGCGTTTCTCGCCTGGCAAGAAAAGCCCAACAAGATTCCGTACTGAAGTCGCAACCGCGGCCAAAGTAACTCACCCGAGGACAACGATTGCTCGACCGCTATTTCAAGCTCACTGAAAACCAGACCACCGTAAAGCAGGAATTTCTCGGCGGCCTCACCACCTTCCTGACGATGGCGTACATCGTCGTAGTAAATCCGCAAATCCTTGCCCAGGCCGGGATGCCCGTCGATGGCGTGGTCTTCGCCACTTGCCTATCCGCCGCGGTTGCGACTCTGGTGATGGGACTCTATGCCAACTATCCCATCGCCCTTGCTCCGGGAATGTCGCTGAATGCCTACTTCACCTATTCGGTTTGCCTGAGCATGCACATTCCGTGGCGCACGGCGCTCGGCGTAGTTTTCTTCTCCGGCGTTCTTTTTCTTGTGCTCACCGTCACGCGCGTTCGCGAACAGATCGTAAACGGCATGCCCGATTGCCTGAAGCATTCCACTGCCACGGGCATAGGGTTCTTCATCGCGTTCGTCGGACTGCGGAATGCAAAATTGGTGGTTGCCAATCCCGCCACGTTTGTAGGCTTGGGCAGTTTTGCCGACCGCGAGGTGCAGACGGCGTGCTTCGGTCTCGTCCTGACCCTCATCCTGATGGCGCGCAAGGTCAACGGCGGAATCCTGATCGGCATCGTCGGCACCGCGCTGCTGGGCATGCTTCGCGGCATCTCGGGCTGGCCCTCGGCAATCGTCGCCATGCCGCACCCTTCGTCCACTTTCCTGCAACTTGATTTTCGCGGTGCCCTCCATCTTGGATTTCTCGAAATCCTATTCGCCTTCCTATTCGTTGACCTCTTCGACAACGTGGGCACCCTCGTGGGTGTATGCGAGCAGGGTGGATTCATCGAGGAGGGAAAAATACCGCGCGTCGGTCGCGCGCTGCTGGCCGACGCGACGGGTACCATTTTCGGATCGCTGGCCGGCACCTCCACAGTTACGAGTTACATCGAAAGTGTCGCCGGCATCGCGGTAGGGGCTCGCACCGGACTCAGCAACGTAGTCGTTGCCGCGCTCTTTCTTCTCGCGATGTTCTGTTCCCCGCTTGCAACCGCGATTCCAGGCTATGCCACCGCCCCCGCTCTCATTCTGGTGGGCGCATTGATGACCCAGTCGATTGCGCACGTCGACTGGGAAGATTTCAGCGAAGCCGTGCCCGCCTTCATCACCATGCTGGCCACGCCCCTGACCTTCAGTATTGCAACCGGCCTCAGCCTGGGTCTGATTTCCTACACGGTAGTGAAGATTGCGGCCGGAAAACTTCGCGAGATCAACGTACTGGTTTGGATCCTCACTGTCCTGTTCATCCTGCGCTACATCTACCTCGCTGCGGCGTAGCACGCGGCGGAACGCAAGACCTGCAGCCCCGATGGGATTCGACTTTCCACACGCCCTCTTCTTTAACTAAAATTGCAGGGAACAAGATGAAAGTCGCAATCGTATCGGATATTCACGGCAACCGACGCGCCTTCCAAGCCGTTCTCGCCGACTTGCGGCAAGTCGCTCCTGACCTTATTCTCCAGGGCGGCGATTTGGCTGCCGGTGGTGCCTACCCGGCGGACATCATCGATCAGGTGCGCTCCCTCGGGTGGTCCGGGGTCCGCGGAAATACAGATGAGATGCTCTGGTCCCCGGAACGTCTGGCTGAATATGCCGCCACCCAGCCGAAGCTGGCGCAAATTCTTGCCATGGTCCAGGACACAATTCCTCCGGTGCTCGCAAGCATCGGCGAAGAACGCTTGCGCTGGCTTGAAGGGCTTCCTTGTGTGTACTCCCAGGAAGGCTTTAGCCTCGTTCATGCCAGTCCCAATGATCTCTGGCGGGCCCCCTCGCCCACCGCCAGTGATGCCGAGTTACATAGCACCTATGCGTCTCTTCGTGCTCAAATCGTGGTCTACGGACACATTCATTGTCCGTACATACGCCGTCTTCAAGGCATGACCGTAGCGAATACAGGTAGCGTCAGCCAATCCTATGACGGAGATCGCCGTGCCTCATATCTGGTGATCGACGGAGAGAGCATCGCGATTCGACGGGTCGAATACGATGTGGAGAGTGAAGCAAAAGAGCTCTTGAGTTCGGGGCTGCCCCATGCTGACTGGCTGTCCCGGATGCTTCTCGCCGGAAAATACTGTCCCCCACACCTAGTGTCCTGAGTCTGAAACCCCTTGCATAACTCTGTCATCCCGACCGGAGCCAAGCGGGTGGAGTGGATGGACCTGCTCTCTCGACACCTCTCGGCAGCTCCTAGCGCTCGCAGGTCAAGTTTATTTGTGCTGCTGACTTCTGTCTCCCTACACTGGATAGAAGTTCTGACTTTAGCCGCAAAACGTGGTCAGGCTACCCCCGCCTCGCCTCTTCTTGCCATACCCCCAGCCGAAACTTCCGATAAACTATGGAGCGCCTGAAAAGCGGGCGAACAATTCCATGAATCCGGGAGAGCTGGCTGTTGTAGTTTCAATCGGTCTGTTTCTCGGCATGTTGGCATGCCTCGAGCTGGGCTATCGCATCGGCCTCTATGTCTCAGAAAAAACCGAATTGTCGCACGAAGGCACGGGCGCCATCGAAGCGGCGGTGTTCGCGCTGCTCGGGTTGCTTCTGGGATTCACTTTTGCCAACGGAATCTCGCGTCTTGACCAGCGGCGTGAACTGATCGTCCGCGAAGCCAATGCCATCGGGACCGCCTATCTCCGTCTGGATTTGTTACCCACCAGCCAGCAACCTGAGATGCGCCGCTTGTTTCGCGAATACCTCGATGCTCGGCTTAGCGTATATGAAAAGCTCCCCGACTTAAACGCCGCTGAGCGTGAACTCACGCACGCCGCGCAATTGCAACAGGAAATCTGGTCAAAGGCAGTCTCTGCCGGCCTCGACGACCCCAGCCAGAACGTTGCCAGGCTTCTTCTGCCGACGCTGAATGACATGATTGATGTTACCACCTCGCGCACCATCGCCCTGCACACTCACCTCCCACCACTGATCTTTGGTCTCTCGATTTCCGTCGCGCTGCTGAGTGGTCTGCTCGCCGGTTATGACATGGCGAAACGCAAAGGGCGCAGCGGGCTCCACGTGTTGCTTTATGCCCTCGTGATTTCTCTCACCATCTACACCGTGCTGGACCTCGATTACCCGCGCTTCGGTCTGATTCGTCTGAACGCGGCGGACAGCGCCCTGTTCTCATTGCGCGATTCCATTCGCTAAGGGAAGACCCTCACAGCCTGTGTTTGTTTCTCGTGCCTACCCGCTCACTACAGCTTTTTCTGTAGCGCAGATGTTCTCGCTGCCTTGCCGGAATTTCCCGTGCGACAACCGCATTGCCCGCACATCCTGCTCAAAATAAAGGGTTGCAACTTGATGGCACGCTTCGTGCTCTCACCCACATCGCACGTATCAATACGGGAGGAGATCATGTCAAACGTGCATATTGACAACGTAGGAGATATGGTCGTAGTTGAGTGCGAAGGAAGATTTGTCCGCAGTGACGCAGCTTTCAAGTTGCGCGATGCGGTCACGTCCCAAACCTCTGCCCGCGTCGTAGTGCTGGATCTGACGGAAATGGAAAGCATCGGAGGCGGTGTCATCGGCATGCTCGTGTTTCTGCAACGGTGGGCCTACGATCACGATATTCGCTTCAAACTGTTCAATCCCGTCCGCTCCGTGCGGGAAAAACTGGAGCAAACAAGCTCGATGTCCGCCTTCGAAATTGCCGGCCTCGACGAAATGATGGCTCTACTAGGCCAAGCCGACCGCCGCTACGCCGTCGCTTCGTGAGAACACCGGACTGGATTACAGGCTGGACGATGATCCAGGAGTCAGAGCCAAACTCTGGCCATGCTTGGAGGCGGCGCGAGAATGCAGCCCACGGCGCGAGCCCTGGGTCCAAATGAAGAAGCTCCAGCCCCGAAGGGGTGAAAGAATCGCGCGCGGACGGTCCGGCGCCACATCATGGGTCGGAAACAGTCACATCCCCCGGGAAGCACATCCTGCAGGACCCCTTTTTTCCCCAGCCGGCTAGACTAGACCAGACTAGGACGGCAGGAAAACTTACACGTTGCCTACCTTCTTCGCTCTCTCCACTAGCTTCTGTGCTCTCGCTACCACCGGCGGATCGATCATCTTCGATCCTAGACTGACCACGCCCCGGCCGCGCTGCTGTGCTTCTTCGAACGCAGCCACGATCTTCGAAGCCTTTTCGATCTCCGCCGGCGAAGGCGCGAAC
>Ga0137391_10000185_pt1 | contig 42602 bp, 20 predicted proteins | sample 15con2h24BmetaG_FD_101399 | JGI IMG/M metagenome (GOLD analysis project Ga0137391, IMG submission 101399) | Vadose zone soil microbial communities from Angelo Coast Range Reserve, California, USA - 15con2h2.4B metaG | ecosystem: Environmental > Terrestrial > Soil > Vadose zone > Saprolite...
CCCTCCTCGGCCGCGGCGTTGCGCTGCCGCCACCCGCCATCCGCGCGCTCGAACCGCATCCGCAGCGCGTCATGATGATCCACCAGCACCGCCACCGCCGCCCGCAGCGCCGCCTCATCCGCCCGCTCCGCAAGCTCAAGGAACACCGACTGATTGAAATGCGCGGGACTGTCCGCGAACGTCTCAAGGAACCAGCGCTGGACCGGGGTCAGCGGCACCTCACCGGTCACCACCCCCTGCTCGGCGGCGCTCCCCTCCAGCTCGGTCACCGTCGGCGCAAGTGCGCCGATAGTCTGCCGCAGGAATATGTCCTTGGTCGTCAGGCGGATACCCGCAAGCTGGGTCCGCCCGACCACCTGCAGGCTCAGGATCGAGTCGCCGCCCAGGCCGAAGAAATTGTCGTGGATCCCGACCCGCTCAAGGCCCAGCACCTCCGCCCAGATCCGGGCGAGGGTTTCTTCGACCAGGTTGCGCGGCGCGACGTAAGAACTGCCGCTCTCATCAGGTCGTGTTTCCGGCGCGGGCAGTGCCTTCCTGTCCACTTTCCCCGTGGCGGTCAGCGGGAACGCGGCGAGCACTACTAATGCCGAGGGCACCATGTACTCCGGCAGCGCCTCGAGCAGGAACTCCCGCGCTGTGGCGGCGTCCGGCACCGCGGCGCCGTCCCGGGGGGTGAGATAAGCGACCAGTCGCTTGCGGCCCGGGCCGTCCGCATGGGCCAGCACCACCGCGCCGCCCACCCCCGGATGGCTCAGCAATACCGCCTCGATCTCACCCGGCTCGATCCGGTACCCGCGGATCTTCACCTGGCTATCCGCGCGGCCAAGGAAATCGAGCTGGCCGTCAGGACGCCACCGCACCAGATCCCCGGTCCGGTACAACCGCCTCCCGAGACGGGCACCGAACGGATCCGCCACGAACCGCTCGGCCGTCAGCCCCGGCCGGCCCGCATACCCGCGCGCCACCCCAGCGCCACCCAGGTAAAGCTCACCGGGGACTCCCACCGGAACCGGCCGCAGATACCGGTCCAGCACATACGCCGCCATATTCGCGATCGGGACGCCGACCGGCGGCAGCTCTCCGCCAGCCACAGCACCCTCCGGCGCCACCTCCGCGCAGGTGGCCAGGACTGTCGCCTCGGTAGGACCATACGCGTTGATCAGCCGCAGTCCCCATTCCGGCCGCGGCCGCCGACGCACCACGTCAGCGCCGGTTACCATCACCCGCACCCCCGTACGTACCACGTCTAGCTGGTCAAGTACCGCATCGAGCTGCGGCGCCGGCACGACCGACACCGTCACTCCTGCCTCAGCCAGCCACCGCACCAGTCCCCCGGGATCACCCAGCACCTGCCGGCTCGCGATCGCAACTCCCGCACCCGCCGTCAGCGCACCCCACACCTCCAGCGCAACCGGGTCAAACCCCGCCGTGACGATCTGCGACACCCGGTCATCCCCGGTAATCCCGAACCGGCCCCTGAACCAGGCGCACAAATTCACCAGTGATCCATGCTGGACCATCACCCCCTTGGGCCGCCCGGTCGAACCGGACGTGTACACCATGTAAGCCAGGGTGGCCGGCTCGGCCGTGACCTGCGGAGGCGTACCTGGCTTTGCGGCGATGGCAGCCCGTTCCCTGTCCAGGAAGACGAGAGCCGGGCCGCCCCCTGGCAACCGGGCCGCCAGCTCCTCCCGGGTAAGCAGGATCGGCATTCCCGTGTCGGCGACGATGAAGGCCAGGCGGTCAGCTGGAAGCTCCGGATCCAGGGGCACATACGCCCCGCCCGCCTTCAGCACGGCCAGCATGCTGACCACGAGGTCGACGCCTCGCTCGAGGCACGCCCCGACCGGAACATCCGGGGCCACCCCTCGGTCAGCGAGCAGGTGCGCGAGCCGGTTAGCCCGCTCCTCAACGTCCGCGTAGCTCAGGACCGCCCCGTCGGCTACCAGGGCCACCGCCTGCGGTGCACGCGCCGCGTACCCGGCCACCAGCTCGTGCACGCACGCATCCGCTGGCCAGGGGGCCGCGGTGGCATTCAAGCCCGCCAGCAGCTGATGACGCTCAGCCTCGCCGAGCATCGGCACCGCCCGCAGCGGCGCGCCAGGATCCGCCGTGATCGCCTCGAGCAGCACCCGCAGGTGCCCGGCCATCCGCTCGATTGTCACCGCGTCGAACAGGTCCGTGCTGTAGCCGAGAAACCCGGCCAGCGCACCGTCGCGTTCCTGGAAATCGAAAGTGACGTCAAAGCTGGCGGCACGCACAGGCGGCACGATGTCCGCCACCCGCAAACCGGGAAGTTCCATTGTGCTGGCGGGGGCGTTCTGCAGGTTGACCATCACCTGCACAAGCGGGGGACGGCCCGGATCCCGCTCCGGCCGCAGCATCTCGACAAGACGCTCAAAGGGCACCTCGTCGGCGGCGACGGCGTCGAGCATTGTCGACCGTACGGTCCGCAGGAATCCCGTGAACGGGTGCGCCTCATCCACCCGCGACCGCAGCACCAGCGTGTTGACGAAAAACCCGATCAGCTTCTCCAGCTCAGGCCGGTTACGCCCGGACACCACCATGCCGACCGCGATATCCTGCTGCCCGCTGTACCGGGCGAGCAGCACCTGCACAGCCGCCGCCAGCGTCATGAACAGCGTCGCGCCGTGCGCACGTGACAGTTCCTTCAGCGCGGCCGCCGTCGCCGCCGGCACCTCAAAGATGTGCATCGCGCCGCCAGGGGTCCGCACCGGCGGGCGCGGCCGGTCCGCCGGCAGCTCCAGCACCGCCAGCCCGCGGAGCTGCTCCCGCCAGTACGCTAGCTGTTCGTCGAGTACCGGGCCTGACAGCCGTTCTCGCTGCCACACCGCGAAGTCGGCGTACCGCGCTGGCAGCGGCTCCAGGGCCGCCCGCTCCCCGCGCACGGCTGCTGCGTACAGCGCGTTCAGCTCGTCCACGAACACGCCCATCGACCAGCCGTCGGTGACGATGTGGTGGAAGCTCAGTACCAGGACGTGCTCGGCCGCGCCCAGCTTCACGAGCAGCACCCGGAAAACTGGTCCCTCCCGCAGGTCGAACGGCCGCGTCGTTTCGTCTGCCAGGCACTGGCTCAGCCCGGCGTCCCGCTCGCCGCTGGCCAGCCCGGAGAGATCGGTCATCGTGACCGCCACCGGCGCAGCCGGGTGCACCACCTGCGCGCCGCGCCCGTCAGCGGAATCAAACGTGGTCCGCAGCGGCTCATGCCGCTCCACCACCTGGTTCAGAGCCGACTTGATCGCCTCGACGTCCAGTTCACCGACAAGCCGCAGCACCCGGCTGATGTTGTACTCGACACTGTCAGGATCGAACTCTTGCAAGAACCACAACCGCTGCTGCGCCAGGGACAGTGGCAAGATGCCGCCGCGCGCGACTGGCTGGATCCGCTGGCCTGGCTCAGCCATCTCGCCGGCCAGCTGGCGGCGCAGTAGCTCTTGGAGATGCTCCGGCAGTGCGGCGATCCGGTCGTCATGCGGCGAAGACGGGCTCATTTCACTCTCCTCGTCCTGAAAGGCCGGCGTCAGCGCTTGCCATTGCCTCCTCGGCAAGCCGCACGATCTGCTGCCGGATGATGGACGCCAGTGCGGCAACCGTCGGCGCGTCGAACACCTCGCGTGGTGAAAGCGGGATCCCGAACGCGCTCCGCAGCCGGGAAACCAGCCGGACGCTCATGATCGAGTCGCCGCCGAGATCAAAGAAGTTGTCGTCAACCCCGACCCGGTCGATGCCAAGCACCTCGGCCCACAGCCTGGTCAGAGCCTTCTCTGTCGGGTCCCGCGGTGCTGCGTAGGGGACGTCGTTCTCAGGTCGTCCCTCCGGCGGAGGCAGCGCGTTCCTGTCGACTTTGCCGGTGGTGGTCCGCGGGAACTCACCGAGCACCACGAACACCGAGGGCACCATGTACTCCGGCAGGCTTTCGAGCAGGAACGTCCGCGCCGCAGCGCCGCCCGGCGGCCGGGCGCCGTTGCGGGGGGTGAGGTAAGCGACGAGGCGCTTGCCGCCCGGGGCGTCCGCACGGGCCAGCACCACCGCGCCGCCCACCCCGGGATGGCTCATCAGCACCGCCTCGACCTCACCTGGCTCGATCCGGTACCCGCGGATCTTCACCTGGCTATCCGCACGGCCAAGGAAATCCAGCTGGCCATCAGCACGCCACCGCACCAGATCCCCGGTACGGTACAGCCGCGCCCCCGGACGGGCACTGAACGGATCCGCGACGAACCGTTCCGCGGTCAGTTCCGGCCGCCCCGCATATCCCCGCGCCACCCCCGCGCCACCCAGGTACAGCTCACCTGGAACCCCCACGGGAACCGGGCGGGCATAGTCATCAAGCACATAAGCCGCGGTATTAGCGATCGGACGGCCGATCGGCGGCAGCCCGCCGCCTGCCGCGCTCCCCTCCGGTGCCACATCAGCACAGGTAGCCAGTACCGTCGCCTCTGTGGGGCCGTATGCGTTCACCAGCCGCAGCCCCCACTGCGGCCGCGGCCGCCGGCGCACCACGTCCGCCCCCGTCACCACCAGCCGCAGCCGCGTCCGCACCGCATCCATCTGGTCAAGCACCGGATCCAGCTGCGGCGCGGGCACGATCGACACCGTCACCCCCGCCCGGCCCAGCCACCGCACCAGGTCATGAGGGTCATTCAGGACCTGCCTGTCCGCCACCGCGACGCCCGCACCCGCCGTCAGCGCGCCCCACACCTCCAGCGCGACCGGGTCAAATCCCGCCGTGACAATCTGCGACACCCGGTCATCCCGGCCAACCCCGTAGCGGTCGCGGTACCAGGCGCACAGATTCAGCAGCGACCCATGCTCCACCATCACCCCCTTCGGCCGCCCCGTCGAACCCGACGTATAGATGACATAGGCGAGATCACACGGCCCGGCCGCTGCGGGCACCCCCCCTACCGGATAGGCATCCAGGACCGGCCGGTCCCGGTCGAGCAGCACCACGCGAGCGCCTCCCGCGGTGGAGGCCGGAAACCTCCCTGCTAGATGCTGGTGAGTGAGCAGCACGGGAGCCCGGATCTCGTCGAGCACAAAGGCCAGCCGCCCGGCCGGGTACTCCGGATCCAGCGGCACGTACGCCCCGCCCGCCTTGAGCACGGCAAGCATGCCGATCACGAGGTCGAAACCTCGCTCGACCGAGATCGCCACCAGCGTGTTCCGGCCAACGCCCAGGCCGACAAGGTGGTGCGCCAGCTGGCTGGCCCGCGCATCCAGCCCGCCGTAAGTCAGGCTCTCCTCACCGTGCACCACCGCGACCGCGCCCGCGCAGCGTCCCGCCCGCTCGGCGAACAGCTCATGCACGCACGCATCCGTGCGGTACTCAGCCGCGGTGCTATTCCACTCGCGGACGATCGTCTGGTATTCGGCATCGGTAAGCAGCGGCAGCTCGCCAAGCAGCCGCTCCGGGTCGTCGGCGATCGCCTGGAGGAGCACCTGCAGGTGCCCGGCTATCCGCTCGATCGTCGCCGCCTCGAACAAGTCCGGGTCATAGTGCAAGAGCAACACCAGGCGCTCACCGGGATAGGCGGCGACATTGAGGGGGTAATTAGTACCGCTGCTCGCGCTGATGCCGCGCAGCTCAAGACCGTAGGCGGCGGCCACGGCAGCGTCGAACGGATAGTTCTCGAACAATACGATGCTGCTGAAGAGGCTGGCGCCCCCAGGCACCTCGCTCCAGGACTGCGCCTGCGAGAGCGAGACATGCTCGTACTGCTTTGCCTCCGCCAGGTCTGCCTGCAGCTGTCGCAGCCAGCGAGGAGCATCGCTTTCCGCATCGATCCTGACACGGACAGGCAGAGTGTTGATGAATAGCCCGACGATCGATTCCGAGCCGACGAGCTCGGCCGCCCGGCCGGATACGGTAGCGCCGAAACAAACGTCCCGCTCCCCGCTATAGCGCGAAAGCAGCAGTGCCCACACGCCTTGCACGACGGTGTTCACCGTCACCCTGGCACGTTTCGCGAACTCGTCGAGCCGGGTGGACAGCCCCTCGGGAAGGCGCAGCATCAGCTCATCAGATGAGCGCGCCTTGTGCGCGTGGGTCGGCTGCCGGTCGTACGGCAGCCGGGTGGGCGACTGGAATCCGGAAAGCGTCCGGCGCCAGTACTGTTCGGCGGCCGACTCATCCTGGCTATGCAGCCACTCCACGTAGTCGCGGTAGGGCCGGCGCGGCGCTGGAACGAAGGGCTGACCGCCCGACAAGCCCGCATACTCCCCGAAGACCTCGTAAAGCACCTGCATGCCACTCCAGCCGTCCAGCAGGGCATGGTGGAAGGTCCACAGCAGGCGGACGCGCGTGTCGGTAAGCCGGGCAACGGTCACTCGCATGACCGGCGGCGCGGTGAAGTCCATCCCCGCATCCCGGTCGGCGCCCAAGTAGCGATCAAGTTCTTCCCGCTGCCTGGCTGGGCTGAGCGACCGCAAGTCGAGCTGAGCAACAGGGAGCTCGGCATGAGCGTGCACTACCTGGAGGGCCCTCGCGACGTCTTCCCAAACGAGACTCGTGCGCAGTACGGGCGTACGGTCGACAACGCGCTGCCATGCCTGGCCGAGGAGGCCGGGGTGATCCACGCCGTCAAGGTCGACCCAGGTCTGTTCGAAGTACAGGCCGGAATCGGGCTCCACCAGGGAATGGAAGAGCATCCCGCTCTGCATCGGCGTCAGCGGGTAGATGTCTTCGACGGCCTTACCGTTGCCCGCGATGCGGTCCACCGTGACCTGATCCAGCCGGGCCAGCGGGAAATCCGACGGGGTCCGGCCGCCGGCATTGGGCCCCGCGCAGTGTTCGGCAATCTGCCCGAGCGCGGCCACGAACTCGGCCGCGAGGAGCCCGACGGTCCGCTCATCATGCAGGTTCGCCGAGTAGTACCAGCACAGCTCCAGGTGGCCGGCATTCATCATGCCCACGATGTCGAGCAGGTGCGGCCGTACGTCGTCCGGGTCCTGGCGGAGCCCGAGCTGGGATACCGCGTGGTAGACACCCGCACCGCCGGTCATGCCGCCGAACTGGCCGAGGTAGTTGAAGCCAACCGGCGGCTGCGGGTCATCTGCGAGCGCGCGGGCGGCGGCGCCCCCGCAGTAGCGCAGCGCGCCGTATCCCAGCCCCCGTCCGGGCACTGCCCGCAATTGCTCCTTGACCAGCTTGAGCACGGCGACCCAGTCCCGCGCCCCCGGTACGAGAGGAATGGCCAGCAGGACAGGGAAGTAGGCGGTGAACCAGCCGACGGTACGGGTGAGATCGACATCGTCGAAGATCTCTTCCCGGCCATGGCCCTCGAGCCCAATCAGTGCCTGCTCGTGCCCGGTCCACCGGTTCAGGGCGTGGCAGAGCGCGGTGAGCAGCACGGCATCGATGCCGGCCTTGTAGGCGGCCGGCACCTCCTGAACGAGCGCCCGTGAGATATCGGCATTGAGCCGGACGTTCAGCGTGCGGGTAGATCCGGCCGAGTTGGGCCCGGGCCCGTCCACGGGCAGCGAGGCATGCGTGCGAGGGCTCAGGCCGGCCCAGTAGCTCAGCTCATGGTCAAGGGCGCCTGCCGCGACATGCCCGGCCAGCCGACGGCCCCAGTCGCGGAACGACGTCGTCTTGGCCCCCAGGATGATAGGCGCGCCCCGTTCGGCCTGCCGGTATGCAACGGCGAGGTCGTCAAGCAGAATCCGCCACGACACGCCGTCCACCACCAGATGGTGCACGGTCATGAGGAGCCTGGACCGACGGCCGCTGCCCGTCGCGAACAGCACCACCTGAATCAGGGGTCCGCTGGTGATGTCCACCGCGGACTGAGCGGCGGCCGTCTCGCGCTCGATGGTGCCGTCGAGTTCCTTGTCCGCCACGGATGACAGGTCAATCCGGCGGAAGAACTCGCCGTTCTCGGCTGCCGCGTTGCGTTGCCGCCACTGGCCGTCAGCCCGCGGGGGGTATTGGGGGGTCGTCCCCCCAGGCTGGCACCGCGGGGGGTATTGGGGGGTCGTCCCCCCAGGCTGGCACCGCGGGGGGTATTGGGGGGTCGTCCCCCCAGGCTGGCACCGCTCGAACCGCATCCGCAGGGCGTCGTGCTGCTCGATCAGGGCCGCCACAGCCGGCCGCAGCGCCATCTCGTCGGCCTCCTCGGCCAGCTCGGCGACGAGGAACTGGCTGAACTGGGACACAGCGGTGAACCGCTCGAAGAACAGCCGCTGGATGGGTGTCAGCGGAACCTCACCGGTCACAGGCTCCGCGTCGGTCACCGGATCGTGCCCGCGCCCGGCGTTCGCGTCGACGGTCACGTGCTGTGCGAGCGCGCCGATCGTCTGCCACAGGAAGAGGTCCTTCGACGTCATCCGCAGCCCCGCCTGGCGAGCCCTGGACACCACCTGGATACCCAGGATCGAGTCGCCACCCAGCGCGAAGAAGTTGTCCTCCGTCCCGATCCCCTCGATGCCGAGCACCTCTGCCCAGATCCCGGCCAGCGCCTCCTGCATGGTGCCGGCCGGCGCCAGGTAGCCATCCTCGGTACCCGGCTCCGCGCCGGCCTCTGGCGCGGGTAGCGCCTTCCTGTCGACTTTTCCCGTGGCGGACAGCGGGAAGGCGTCCAGCAGGACGAACGCCGAAGGCACCATGTACTCGGGCAGGGCTTCGAGCAGGAACGCTCGCGCTGTGGCCGGGCTCAGCGCGTCACCGTCGCGAAGGGTCAGGTAAGCGACGAGGCGCTTGCGGCCCGGAATGTCCTCGCGGGCCAGTACGACCGCGCCTGCCACCTGGGGATGACTCAGCAGGACCGTCTCGATCTCACCCAGCTCGATCCGGTACCCGCGGATCTTCACCTGGCTATCCGCGCGGCCAAGGAAATCTAGCTGACCGTCGGCCCTGCGGCGGACCAGATCCCCGGTGCGGTACATGCGAGCGCCCGGGGCGGCACTGAACGGATCGGCCACGAACCGCTCCGCGGTCAGACTTTGCCGCCCGGCATACCCGCGCGCCACCCCCGCACCGCCGAGGTACAGCTCACCGGGCACCCCGGTCGGAGCCGGATTGCCGTAGCTGTCGAGCACGTACGCCGTCGTATTGGCGATCGGGCCGCCGATCGGTGGCAGGCCTCCGACCGTCACGCTGCCCTCCGGCGCGATATCGGCACAGGTCGCGAGCACCGTCGCCTCGGTGGGGCCATAGGCGTTGGCCAGCCGCAGCTCCCATTCCGCCCGCGGACGCCGGCGCACCACATCGGCACCAGTCACCATCACGCGCAGCGCGGTACGCACCAGGTCTAGCTCGTCAAGCACCGCATCCAGCTGCGGCGCGGGCACGATCGACACCGTCACCCCCGCCTCAGCCAGCCACCGCACCAGCTCGTGCGGATCTCCGAGGACCTGACCGGCCGGCACCGCGACCCCCGCGCCCGCCGTCAGCGCTCCCCACACCTCCAGGGCAACCGGGTCGAACACCGGTGCGACGATCTGCGACACCAGATCGCCAGCGGTAATCTCGTAGCGGCCGCGGTACCAGGCACACAGGTTCGCCAGTGAACGGTGCTCGATCATTACCCCCTTGGGCCGCCCCGTGGAACCCGATGTGTACACGATGTACGCGAGGCAGTCCGGCCCCGCCCCGGTCGGCGGAGCCGTGCCTGGCAGGGCAGTTATGGCGGCCCGGTCCTCGTCCAGGCAGATCACGGCGGGCCCGACCGGAGACAGCCGGTCAGCCAGCGCCGCCCGGGTAAGCAGGATCAGCATGCCGGTGTCGGCGACGATGAATCGCATCCGCTCCACGGGATGCTCCGGATCCAGCGGGACGTACGCACCGCCCGCCTTCAGCACCCCCAGCATGCCGACCACCAGGTCAGCACCGCGCTCCACGCAAAGGCCCACTGGCGCATCCGGGCCCACTCCCCGCTCGATGAGATAACGGGCTAGCCGGTTGCCGCGTTCGTCTAGCTCTGCGAAGGTCAGCGTGTCGCCCTGGCAGGCCAGCGCGACCGCATCCGGGGTCCGCCGGACCTGCTCAGCGAACAGCTCGTGCACGCACCGCTCATCGCCGTCGCTGGTGGCGGTGTCATTGCACGCGGCGAGCAGCCAGCCTCGCTCCGCATCCGTCAGCAGCGGGAGCTCAGGCACCGGCCGGCCCGGGTCCGCGACGACGGCCTCCATCAGCGCCCGCAGGTGCCCGGCCATCCGCTCGATCGTCGCGGCGTCGAACAGGCCGGTGTTGTACTCGATCATCACCCGCAGGCCGCCAGCCCGCTCCTCGAACTCGACGCCGACGTCGAAGATGGCCGACACGTGCGGCAAGACGAGTTCCTCCGTGCGGGTGCCGATCAGCTTTACCGGACCCATCGGCACGTTCTGCAGCACGACCATGGCCTGCACCAGCGGCGCCCGGCTCGGATCCCTGTCCGGGCACAGCTCGTCCACCAGGCGCTCGAACGGCACGTCCTGATGGGCGAACGCGTCCAGCACGGTGCCCCGCACCTGCGCGAGGAACTCCGCGAAGGACGGGGAGCCTGCGACGCTCGAGCGCAGCACCAGGGTGTTGATGAAGCACCCGAGCATCCGCTCGAGCTCGGGCCGGTTCCGCCCGGAGACCGCGGTCCCGACCGCGATGTCTTCCTGCCCCGCGTAGCGGGCGAACAGCACCTGGACAGCCGCCGCCAAGGTCATGAACAGCGATGCGCCGTGGCGTCGGCTGATGGCCCTCAGCCCCGCGGTAAGCTCCTCGGCGATCGTGAATCTGTGCGCGGCCCCCGCGGAGGTCTTCACCGCTGGCCGCGGCCGGTCGGTGGGCAGCTCGAGCGGAGACAGCCCGTCCAGTCGCCCCCGCCAGTAGCGCAGCTGTCTGTCAAGCGCTGATCCGGACAGCTGTTCTCGCTGCCAGACGCAGAAGTCCATGTACTGCACTGCCAGCGGCTCCAGCTCGGCGGGTACGCCGAGCCGGGCCGCGTGGTAGAGCGCGCCGAGATCGTCGGCGAGCACGCCCATCGACCAGCCGTCGGTAACGGCATGATGCAGGCTGAGTACCAGCACATGGTCGAATTCATTCCGCCGCACGAGCAGCGTCCGGAGCAGCGGGCCGCTGCGCAGGTCGAAGGGCCGGCTCACCTCCTCGTGCAGCAGCCGGTCCAGCTCTCCCGCCCAGCCGTCCTCCGTGACGTCAGCCAGGTCGGCCATCCGCATCGGCACGCCGACTTCGCGGGCGGGGCGGATGAGCTGAACCGCCCGGCCATCCGCGACGGCGAACGTGGTCCGCAGCAGCTCATGCCTTGCCACCACCTCGCCGCACGCCACGGCCAGCGCCGCCACATCGAGGTCGCCGAGCAGCCGGAAACCGGAACAGACGTTGTACTCGACCGCCTGAGGCTCGAACTCGTAGGCGAACCAGAACCGCTGCTGGGTGAAGGACAGCGGCGGCGCCTCCTCGCGCGACACCGGGCTGATGCCCTTGTCCGGGCTGGCCGAGCGCGCGGCGATCTCCGCGGCCAGCGCTGCGACCGTCGGCGTGTCGAACAGGACCCGGGCCGGCAGCTCCACGCCGAGCGCGGCCCTGATGCGGGACAGCACGCGGACGCCGAGCAGTGAGTCCCCGCCGAGATCGAAGAAGCCGTCGTTGACGCCGACCCGGCCGACCCCTAGCACCTCCGTGTAGATAGCGGCCAGCACCTCCTCCTGGGTATCGCGCGGCGCGAGGTAGCCCTTTTCCTCGTCCGTGGCGGGGTCGGGTAGCGCGCGGCGGTCCACCTTGCCATTGGGGCCGAGCGGCATCGTGTCCAGCGCGACGAAAACGGACGGAATCATGTACTCGGGAAGGCTGCGCGCGAGGAATTCGCGCAGCCGCGACGCCGTCGGCGGCAGACCGGAATCCGGTACGAGATACGCGACGAGGCGCGTGCCGCCGGTGCCGGGCTGCCACGCCACGACGATGACGTCAGCCAGGTCCGGGTGCTGCCGCAGCGCGGTCTCGATCTCCCCGGGCTCGACGCGGAAACCGCGGATCTTGACCTGGTCATCGGCCCGGCCAAGGAACTCGAGCCTGCCGTCCGCGGTCCAGCGCACCAGGTCCCCGGTACGGTACAGGCGCTCCCCCGCACTCCACGGAGCAGCGACGAACCGTCCGGCGGTCAGGCCCGGCTGGCTCAGGTAGCCCCGCGCGAGGCCGTCCCCGCCGACGTACAGCTCACCTGCGACGCCGGTAGGCGCCAGGCCGAGATCACTGTCGACCACGTAGACGCGGGTGTTCGCGATCGGCCGGCCGATCGGCACCGGCGCAGGCACCGGGACGTCGGCCGGAAAGAGGTGACAGGCGGTGAACGTGGTTCCCTCGGTCGGCCCGTAGCCGTTTACCAGCCGGAGCTCTGGGCACCGCTCGCGAACTATGGCGCAGTGCGCCGGGGATAGCACATCACCGCCTGCTAGCAGCCAGCGCAACCCGCTCAGCACCGCGACGTCAGCGTCAACGACTTCGTGGAACAGCCCGCTGGTCAGCCACAGCACCGTGACCCTCGACGAGGAGAGGAACCGGCCGAGCTCGCCGGCCGATGGCACGCCCGGCGGCGGTATGGCCAGGGCTGCCCCGTTCAGCAGCGCACCCCAGATCTCGAACGTCGATGCGTCGAAGGACGCCGACGCGAACTGGGCGACCACGTCGGAAGGAACGAGCTCGATGTAGTCCGTCTCGCAGGCCAGGCGAACTACCGACCGGTGTGCCACCATCACCCCTTTGGGGGTGCCGGTCGAACCGGAGGTGTACATGACATAAGCGAGGTTTCCCGGCCCTGTGCGGACACGCGGTGCCCCGGCGGGCAAGGCGCCGGCCACCGGCAAGTCCCGGTCCAGGCAGATCACCGAGATTCCGCGCGCGGGCAGGCGGTGGCGCAGGCTTCGCTGGGTAAGCACAAGCGGGGCGGCGGTCTCGGCGAGCATGAGCGTCAGCCGGCCGGCCGGGTATCCGGGGTCGAGGGGCACGTATGCGCCGCCCGCCTTGAGCACGGCGACGATCGCGAGGACCGCTTCGATGCCTCGCTCCAGGCAGATGCCCACGAGCACGTCGGGACCGACGCCACGCTCGACGAGCAGCCGCGCGAGCTGGTTGGCCTGTGCGTCAAGCTCCGCGTAGCTCAGCCGACGCGGCCCGGACACCACGGCGGTTCTGCCGGGTGACCGCGCGGCCGTGGCCGCGAATATCTCGTGCACGCACTCGCCGGAAGGGTAGGCAGTGCCGGTGTCGTTCCACGCCACGGCCAGCCGGCGGCGCTCCGCGTCGTCAAGCATGGCCAGGCGGCGCACCGGCAACTCCGGGTGACTGGCGATTTCCCCGAGCAGCACGAGCAGATGGCCAGCCATGCGTTCAACCGTGCAGCAGTCGAACAGGCTAGTCCGGTACGTGATCCGGATCGCGAGCGCATCAGCCGTCTCGAGGAAGTCGAAGCTCAGCTCGTCGGCCGAGTAGCTGACCGGCAGCTCGAAGGGTTCGATGCGCAGGCTGTCTGCCCGCGGCATTGCCAGCAACGGCGTGAACGTGACCACCGCGCGCATGGGTGCTGGCGCCCCGGGATCCCCGACAGGCCACAGTTCCCGCAGCAGTCGCCCGAACGGCAGCTCGGCGTGCGCGAAGTCATCCCGCAGCGTGGTACGGATCTCGTCGAGAAACTCCGTGAACGACGCTGCGGAACTCACCTGGGACCGCAGCAGCAGCCTGTTGGCAAGCGGCCCGGTCAGGCGGGCGAGCTCCGGCGTCCCCCGGCCCGGGACTGTCGTCCCCACGGCGACATCCCGCTGTCCGGCGTAGCGCGCCAGGAGCAGCTGGGTCGCGCCGGCCAGCACGCCGAACAGCGGGATGTCCCGTTGCCTGGCAAGCAGGCTCAGCCGGGAAGCAACATCCGCTGGCACCTCGACCCGGTACGCGGCGGCATCGGCAGTGCCGCCGGCGGAGCCGCCGGCGGATCGTGGCCTGTCGGTGCGCACGTCTAGCGGGGCGACGTTCTCCAGCCGATGCCGCCAGTAGCCGAGCTGAGCGTCCGCATCCTGACTGGACAGCCATGCCCGCCGCGACTGCGCGTGGTCAAGATAGCGGACGGGCACCGGCGGCAGTCCGGGCTCCTCGCCGGCCACCGCGGCCAGGTAAAGCACAGCGAGGTCCTCGGCGAGCACCCGGGCGGACCACGTGTCGGCCGCCAGGGGGTGGATGCCGAGCATGAGGCGGTGATCGGACTCGGCCAGGCGGACAAGCAGGGCGCGGATGAGCGGCGGATGCCCCGCGCCGGCCGGCCGGCTCATCTCCTCGCGCAGCAGGCTGTCCAGCTCCAGGGATCGCGCCTCGGCCTGGTGAGCCGACAGGTCGACAAGACGGCACGGAACCGCGCCAGCCGGATGCACACGACGCGCCAGCCCGCCATCCACGGTCTCGGCAGTCGCGCGCAGGAGTTCGTGCCGGGCGGTCAGCGCGGTGAGCGCCGTCGATAGGGCCGTTACGTCGAGCGGCCCGGCTAGCCGGAGGCCGAGCGGCACGGTGATCCCGCCGGGCGGTTGCCCCGGCGGGAGGGCGGTGTCAGGTCGCACTCTGAACCTCCACGTTTCCCGGGGAAGACCGCGTCGCGCCCTCGTCGGCGATTGCCGGGCGGCTCCGCCTCGCAACGCGACCCCCGATATCCATCAGCGCGATCTCGTTGTCGTCCGGATCACATACGAACCGGCCGATGATCGGCAGCTCATCGCCGGCCTCGTCTCTGGCCGAGAACACCAGCCCGTCGTAGAACGTCATCTGGGCAGGAATCCCGTTGCCCAGATCGATACGGAGCGCGCCGTCGTCGTCGCGCGACACCGAGTAGCGGATGTCGCCGTTGACGTAGCGGCCCACGCAATCCGGCTTGTCGCTCGTACGGTTCGCCGCGGCCTGTGGCATGCGGTAGCTGCCGACATCCAGGCCGGTGTCGCGCAGGCCGCGGAGCACGCCTTCCCACAGCCGCAGGCCAGCTGCCGATGCATTGGTCGTGACAGCGAGCACGGTGCCGCGTGCCGGGTCGAACCGCAGGTGGCACGTGGTGCCTCGATGGGTTCCGTCGTGCCCGAACCAGTCGGCCAGCTCGGTGCGGAATCTGGCCAGGCCAAGTCCCCATTCATCGGCGAGGCCGAACGGCACCGCCCCGGCCGCGCCCTGGCGCATGAGGCCGAGATGGTCCGCGTCGAGCGGCCCGGCGGCTGGCCCGATGTGCATGCGGCCGAACTTCACCAGATCGGAGGCGCTGCAAGCCAGGCCACCGACTGGAGCCAGGAATACAGGGCTCGCCACATCGACGGAGATCACCTTGTCCCTGGCCAGGTTCACCGAATGCCCGCTCACGCTGGGCCACCGCCTCGCCGGGATGCGGGGTTCCGCGCAGAACGCCGGCTCGATGCCCAGCGGACCGAGCAGCATCGACTCGGCCGCCTCCCACCAGCTCATCCCCGTAACTGCCTCGATGAGGCGCCCCGCGAGGACAAACCCCACGTTCGAGTAGGAGAAAGCGAGCCCCGGGCGGCAGATGAGCCTGAGATCGCCGCAGCCGAGCGCGTACCGCCGCAGCGTCGGCGCGGACACGCCGACCGGGTCGAAATCAGAGGGAAGCCCGCCGGTGTGGCTCAGCAGGTGGCGCGCGGTCACGATCTGGCCGACGCGGTTCTGTGCCGTTTCCAGCTCCTGGAGGTACGTCCCGATGGGCTCATCGAGGTCCACGTCGCCGTCGGAGACCAGCTGCATGACGACCGTTGCGGTGAACGATTTGGTGACCGACCCCAACGGGAAGCTGGACTCCCGGGATACCCGTGACCCCGTGCCGTGCCGTTCATAGCCCGTCTCGGCCGAGAGGGCCTGACCATCGCGGTAAAGCACGAGCTGGGCACCTGGAACGTGGTATTTCCTCGCCAGCTCGGCCAGCAGGCGCGCGAGGAATTCAGTATCCACCGTTATCGGACTCCGGACGCGGGCACGTGAGCTATCGACATGTCGCTCGTCCTCTCTTATCCGAGCCCGGCGCGTACCGCGGCGGCGGCGTCCTTGGTGCCGAGCGAACCGCCGAGGTCGGGGGTGCAGCGGCAGGCCGCGATCGCGGCCGCCGCGGCGGCGCGGATGGCGCGGGCCTCGGCGGGGTAGCCGCGGTGGCCGATGAGCAGCGCGGCGCTGAGGATCGCGCCGACGGGGTTGGCCATGTCCTGGCCGGCGATGTCGGGGGCGCTGCCGTGCACGGGTTCGTACAGCCCGTATCCGGTCTCGGGGTTGATGTTCGCGGAGGCGGCCGTGCCCAGGCCGCCGGCCAGCACGGCCGTCAGGTCGCTGAGGATGTCGCCGTAGGAGTTGTTGGTGACGATGACATCGAACCCGGTCGGGTCCTCGGCGAGCTTCATCGCCGCGGCGTCCACGTACAGGTGGCGCGCGCCGATGTCCGGGTGGCGCGCGATGGCCTCGTGCCAGCAGCGCTGCCACAGCCGGCCGCCGTGGGGCACGGCGTTGGACTTGTCCACCATGCACACCTCGCGGCGGGCCACCGAGAACGCGTAGCCCAGTATCCGGGACACCCCCCGGTAGGTACTGACCTCCTCATCCATCGCGACCTCGTGACACGTGCCCTGGTGCAGCGCTCCGCCCGCACCTGAATACAGTCCCTCGGTGTTCTCCCGGACCACCACGCAGTCGATGGGCCGCCGGGCCGGGTCGCGCAGCGGGCTGAGCCGGTCGTGCAGCAGGGACGCGGGCCGGTGGTTGACGTACAGGTCGAGGTCGAACCGCAGCCGCAGCAGCACGCCGCGCGCATAGTCCGCCGAGCGCACCCTCGGGTCGCCTACGGCCCCGAACAGCACCGATCCCGCTTTGCGTACCCGGTCCAGGTCCTCATCGGCCAGGGCCACGCCCGAGCGCAGGTAACGCCCGGCGTTGACCTCGTCCAGGATGTCGAAATCGATGCCAAGCCCCAGCTCGTCAAGGGTGCGCAATGCCTCCTCGGTGACCTCTGGCCCTATTCCGTCGCCAGGCACGACCGCGATCGACAGCATTCAGGACCGTCCGGGGAACGAAGGGGCGAAGGCGGGCGACAGTCCCTGGCGGGTCATCCGGCGGCCGGCCGCGTCGATGGTCTCGCGGGGCCGGTTGAACGCGATCCTGACGAAGTGCGCGCCATACCGCTGGTCGGCGAAGAAGAACGTGCCAGGCACGACAAGCACCCCGGCCTGATCGACCAGTTCACGCACATAGGTTCCGCTCTCCTCATCCGTGACCGGGCCGATGCCGGCCATCAGGTAGCAGGCTCCCTCGCAGGGCGGGCAGGTAAGCCCGATGCCGGAGAAGATCTCCACTGCGCGGTCACGCAGGTCCTGCAGCTGCGGCGCGGGGTCCCACACGCCTGGTTCCAGTACCCCCGCCATGGCGGCGGCGCGCTGCAGCGGGGCCGGCGCGCCGCTCGTGGTCGCCACGTGCACCTCGCGCAGCGCCCGGGTGCGCTGCGGTCCGGCACGCAGGAAACCCAGCCGCCAGCCGCTGACCGCATGGCTCTTGGAGAGGCTGCCGATGACGATGCTGCGGTCAGCGAGCCCTGGCACGGCGGCGGCGGAGATATGGACCCGGCCGTCGAACGTCAGGGCCGCGTAGACCTCGTCGCTGATCACGGTGACGTTCCAGCGCTCGCACAGCTCCGCGATGGCCGCGAACTCGCCCCGGTCGAGCATCCGGCCCGTCGGATTCGCCGGGGTGTTGACGATGATTGCCCGGGTCCGCGGGCCGAACGCGGCAGCCAGTTCCCTCTGCTCGAAGCGCCAGCCAGGGGGATGCATGCGGACGAACCGCGGCTGCCCCCCCGCCAGGGCGACCGCGCCGAGGAAGTTCTCGTAGAACGGCTCGAGCACGATGACCTCGTCGCCTGGGTCCACCGTGGTGAGCAGCGCGACGGCGAGCGCCTCGCTGGCGCCGACGGTAATGGTGATCTCGGTGTCGGGGTTCGCTACGGTGCCGAGCGATCGCGCGATCTGCGCGCGCAGCTCCCGGTTGCCGGCCGGATCCTCGTACTGGTTGGCGCCCGACCGCACAGCGATGCACGCTTCCTCGATCAGTTCTCCTGGCGTGGGCGGCGCGCTTGGCGTGCCCACGGCCAGGTCGATGACATCGCCGCGCGAGCGGGCCTCGCGCAGCAGCGCCACCAGGCCGCCCCGCGGCAGCTGGCCCACCCGGGCGGCAGCGGCGAAGCCGGCACCGGGCGAGGCGCCGCCGGGCGCGATCATTTCAGCGCGCCAGCGGGAGGGGCCGCCGTGGCTGCCAGAGCGCCCCGGACGATGGTGGGCAGCCAGTAGGGCCGGGCCTGCTCGTAGCGGGTGATGTCCTCTTCGCGCTGAAGGGTCACCCCTATGTCGTCGTAGCCGTTGAGCAGCAGCCAGCGGGCCCGCTCATCAATCTCGAAGTCCCAGTGCACATCGGCGGCCCGTACCTGCCTGCGGGTCAGGTCTACGGTGACCTCGAAGCCAGGATCGGCGTCAGCCCTGTCCATCAGCCCGCCCACCACCTCGTCGGCCAGGCAGACGGCCAGCAGCCCGTTCTTCAGCGCGTTGCGGGCGAAGATGTCACCGAACCGGGCCGAGATCACGACAGCGAAGCCCCAGTCACGCAGTGCCCACACCGCATGCTCACGCGAGCTGCCGGTGCCGAAGTCCGGGCCTGCGAGCAGCACCGTGGCCTCAGCGCTCTCCGGCCGGTTGAGCACGAAGTCGGCCTGCTGCCGCCACCGCGCGAACAGCCCGTCGGAGAACCCGGTCTTCGTCACGCGCTTGCAGAACTCACTAGGGATGACCTGGTCGGTGTCGACGCTGCCGCGGCGCAATGCCACGACACGGCCGGTGTGCGCGGTCAGCGGTTCCACGGGTCTCCTTCAGGCCAGCTGGTCGGGTGCCGCTTCATCGCAGGTCACCCGTCACTCCAGGTCCGTCATCACTCCAGGTCGGCAGGTGCGGCCAGATGACCGGCCACAGCCGTCGCGGCGGCCACGGCCGGCGAGACCAGGTGAGTACGCGCCCGCGGCCCCTGGCGGCCCTCGAAGTTGCGGTTCGACGTGGACGCGCACCGCTCGCTGCCGGGAAGCTGGTCGGGGTTCATGCCCAGGCACATCGAGCAGCCCGGCAGCCGCCACTGTGCTCCCGCCGCCTGGAACACCTCGTGCAGCCCCTCTTCCTCGGCCTGCGCCCGCACGCCCATCGAGCCCGGTACCACCAGCATGCGGACCCCGGCGGCCACCGTGCGCCCGCTGATAACGCCCGCCGCGGCGCGCAGGTCCTCGATCCTGCCGTTGGTGCACGACCCGAGGAAAACGGTGTCGATGCGGATCTCGCGCACCGCCATCCCGGGAGCCAGGTCCATGTACTCGAGGGCCCGCCGCGCCGCGGCCTGCCCGGCTGGATCGCCGAAGGAGCCAGGATCGGGCACCACGCCGTCCAGCGAGACCGCCTGACCGGATTGGTTCCCCAGGTCACCAGGGGCGTCAGGGCGGACACGTCGACGATGACCGCGGCGTCGAACGTCGCCGATTCGTCGGTGCGCAGCGTCCGCCAGCAGGCCAGCGCGTCGTTCCAGGCTGATCCCTTCGGCGCGTGTGGCTTCGACGACAGGTAGGCGTAGGTGATCTCATCGGGAGCGACGAGGCCAGCCCTGGCGCCGGCCTCGATGCTCATGTTGCACATCGTCATCCGGCTTTCCATGGACAGCGCGCGCACCGCCTCGCCGCGGTACTCGATCAGATGCCCCTGCGCGCCATTCGGGCCGATCTGGGCGATCAGGGCGAGGATGAGATCCTTCGCCCCCGTCCCCGGCCCCGGCGCGCCGGCGAACTCCACCGCCATTGCCCTCGGCCGCGCCAGCGCGAGCGTCTGCGTCGCGAGCACGTGCTCCACATCGCTGGTGCCGATGCCGAAGGCCAGCGCCCCGAACGCGCCATGCGTGGAGGTGTGGCTGTCACCGCAGACCACCGTCATCCCCGGCTGGACCAGCCCGAGCGCGGGGGCGACCACGTGCACGATGCCCTGCCGGTGCTGGCCGAGGGAATACAGCTCGATGCCGTGGACCTGGCAATTGCGCCGCAGCGTCTCGATCTGCACCCGGCTCACCGGATCCTCGATGATCAGCGAGTCCGTCGGCACATTGTGGTCCTCGAGCGCCAGCGTCAGCTCCGGGCGGCGCACCTCGCGGCCCGCCAGCCTCAGCCCGTCGAACGCCTGCGGCGAGGTCGCCTCGTGCGTCAGGTGCAGGTCGATGTACAGCAGGTCGGGTCCCTCTGCGGGCCGGTGGACGACGTGGCTGTCCCAGACCTTCTCGGCGAGCGTCGTCCCGCCGCTCATCAGCCATCCCCGACGGGGCGAAGGTGCGCGTACCGCTCCGCGAGCTGATCGCGCACCAGGCTCAGCTCATCGCACTCGCCCCCGGCCCGGCTGGCGATGTACTCGTGATACAGCTGGTCTACCAGTGCGTCCACGACCGGGATACCGAGCTGCTCAAGCAGGTGGCGCAGCACCACCCGGCCGGAGTGACGGCCCACGAGGATCGAGCGCTCCCGGCCGAACAGGGCCGGATCCAGGTACTCGTATGTCTCCGGATTACGCAGCATCCCGGCCTGGTGGATGCCCGCCTGGGTGGCGAACGCGTTCGTGCCGACGATCGCCTTGGCACGCTGCTCCGCCAGCCCGATCTCCGCGGCAAGCACCTGGTAGATCGCATACAGGTGCCCGGTCTTGACCGCCGTGCTCACGCCCAGCCTGCCTCCCCGGTACGCGACGGCGGCGATGAACTCCTCGAGCGACGCGTTCCCCGCCCGCTCGCCGATTCCGCCGACGGTGACCTGAACCTCGTCGGCCCCCGCCTCCACCGCGGCCAGCGTGTTCGCCACCGCGAGGCCAAGATCGTCATGACAGTGCACGGAAAGCACGATCGACGGCGGAAGCCAGCCGCGGACCATGCCGGTCAGCTCGGCGAACTCCGCGGGCAGCATCCACCCGGAGGTATCCGCGATCACCACCGTGCCGCAGCCCGCCTCCAGCGCGCCCTCGATGAGCGCGCGGAGCAGATCCGCGTCGCCCCGGCTCGAGTCCTCAAGGCCGAGCGACAGGTCGGTGATGCCAAGCTCGCCGGCGAACCGCATGGTGTCCGCTACCTCGAGGACCGCTTCCTGGCGGCTGATCCCCCGCTTGTGCTCCAGGTGAAGATCGCTGGCCGTGGCCAGCACCTGGAGCTGGTGGTTGCGCGTGCCGCCGGCCTCGACCGCGATCACCGTGTCTTCGCGCACCGCGCGGCAGAACGAGGTGAACCGCGCGGAGCTCAGGCCTTGCGAAATTAACTGCAATGCCTTGTAGTCACTGGGTGAGGAAGCCGGGAACCCGGCCTCGATCAGGTCGACGCCGATGGCCTCGAGGCGCATGGCGAGGTCTAATTTCTGCTCTGGACGCATCGCATTACCGGGCGCCTGCTCACCGTCCCGCAATGTGGTGTCAAAGATGGATATCCGTCTATCCGCAGGAACGCCAGTACTCGACATACCCACGCCACCTTTCGTGTTCACGACGTTAATATGGCATGGTAAGTAGCTTTATCATGATAAATTGGACGCGGCCAGGACACGTCGCACCAGCGGATTATCGGCTACGGCAATGATCTCTGTCCTGAGGCAAGCTTCCACGGGAAACCCGGTGAGTGCTACGTCTTTAAGCCGGAGCCTAAACAGGACGGTCATCACGAACTCGCCGAAGGCGGGATGTGCGCCCACTTGTAGGTCATACACCCATTTTTCCTAACGGGAGCGTGGTGGCGCACCCGGGACCGCCACCACGCTCCCGTTCGGAAATCTGAACGACGCGTCGGCCCTCGGGAGAGATATGTAGCTTAGGGTCAGCGGTATGACCGAGCACTCCCCTCACACCGGCGGGCCAGCACTTGCTCAGGAACGCCGCCTCGTCACGGAGATCCCGGGGCCCGCCTCGCGCGAGCTGCTCGCCAGGCGCCAGCGCAGCGTCGCCCGCGGCGTCAGCCACGTCCTGCCGGTTTTCGTCACCGCGGCGGGCGGCGGCGTGATCGTGGACGCCGACGGCAACTCGCTCATCGACTTCGGGTCGGGGATCGCCGTGGTATCGGTGGGCAACAGCGCCCGGCGGGTCGTCGACCGGATCAGCGAGCAGGCGGCACGGTTCACGCACACCTGCTTTATGGTCACGCCGTACGAGGGGTATGTGGCGGTCTGCGAGGAACTCGCCCGCCGGACGCCAGGGGACCACGAGAAGCGGTCCGCCCTGTTCAATTCCGGCGCGGAGGCGGTGGAGAACGCCGTCAAGATCGCCCGGTATGCTACCGGGCGGCCCGCGGTCGTCGCGTTCGACCACGCCTACCACGGGCGGACCAACCTCACCATGGCGCTGACCGCGAAGAACATGCCGTACAAGAACAAGTTCGGCCCGTTCGCCGGCGAGATCTACCGGGTGCCGATGGCCTACCCGCTGCGCTGGCCCGGCGGCCCTTCGCGATGCGCGGACGAGGCCCTCGACGTGATTATCGGCCTCATCCACGCCCAGGTGGGCGAGGATAACACGGCGGCGGTGATCATCGAGCCGATCCAGGGCGAGGGCGGGTTCATCGTGCCGCCGCCAGGATTCCTGCCGGGGCTGGCCGAGTTCTGCGGCGCGCACGGCATCCTGCTGATCGCGGACGAGATCCAGACAGGGTTCTGCCGCACTGGCGACTGGTTCGCGTGCGAGCACGAGGCCGTCGTGCCGGACCTGATCACGACGGCGAAGGGGATCGCGGGCGGCCTGCCGCTTGCGGCGGTTACCGGCCGGGCCCATCTGATGGACTCCGTGCACGTGGGCGGCCTCGGCGGCACCTACGGCGGGAATCCCGTCGCCTGCGCCGCGGCGCTCGGCGCCATCGAGACGATGGCGGCGGAGGATCTGGCCGGCCGGGCGCGGCGGATCGGCGAGATCATGCTGCCCAGGCTCCGCAAGCTCGCCGAGGCGCATCCCTCGATCGGCGACGTGCGGGGCCGCGGCGCGATGCTCGCGGTGGAGCTGGTAAAGCCCCGTGGCATCGAGCCTGATCCCGCGGCCGCCGCCGCGGTCGCTGGCGCCTGCCATCGCGCCGGGCTCGTCGTGCTGACCTGCGGGACGTTCGGTAACGTGCTGCGGTTCCTTCCACCGCTCGTCACCGTTGAGTCGCTGCTCGAAGAGGGCCTCTCGATCCTGGAAGACGCCTTCGCTGGCCCCGTAGCTTCATGATCCAGCGGGATGGGGCCACCCTGGACTGGGCGGCCCCATCCCCTGCGTCAGGCGGCGGGCGCGCGTGCCGCCACCGGCCGTGTCACGGACACGCCCGGTCGTTCTTCAGGGCGAAGCTGGCCGTCGTCGTCTGCAGCTTCTTGATCGTGACCGTCCTGACCTGGGGCTGCCAGCCGTCCAGCGCGGCGATGACCGTGAGCGGGTCGTTGCGGTAGTCGAGCCAGAGCGCGTACAGGCCGTTCTTGTCGGTCTTGAGCGTGTAGCTCGCGGCCCAGGTGTCGATCTGCACGGTCGCCCCGGTGAGGGGGGGCGCCGTGCCGTCGCACTTGAGGCCGGACACCGTCCCGGTGATCTTGCCCCAGGTCGTCGGCGGGCTGACGTTCATCGTGACGCCGGCCCCGGCGACCTTGTACGGCGTGTCGTTGCCTATCCCGAGCGCGGCCGTGTAGGCGCCCGGCTGGGTTATCGACGGATCACTGGAATCCATCGTGACGGTGACCGTCACCGTTTTGCCCGGACTGACAGTGAACTGCGTCTGGCTCTCGGACAGCCATGGCACGTCGGTAATCCCGCACTGACCGTAGCCCGGCAGGTTCTCCGCGAAGTTCTGCGGGCTGAACCCGGCGGTCGAGCCGCCTACCCGGTAGAACCCGCATGCGCTCCCGCCGCGGTAGTCGGTGTTGTTGGAGTTGGGCAGGGCCGTCCAGGAATCCGATGACGGATCGTAGGCATAGCCCTGGTTGGTGACGGTCGAGGAGCCGTTGGTCACGCCGCCGGAGACGAGCAGCTGGCCGTTGGCCGCCGTATAGCCCATCGCCCACAGGTCGATCGGCATCGGGGCGACCGGCGTCCAGCTGTCCGACGCGGGGTCGTAGACGTAGGCGTTCTTGGTGTCCGAGCTGCCGTCGGTGCCGCCGGCGCAGTAAATCCGGCCGCTGATCGCCCCGCATCCTTCCCACGAGGTGCTCGCCGGGTACGCGGCGGCCGTGCTCCACGCGTCGGACGCCGGGTCGTACACCTGGACATCCAGGTGGCCGCAGTTGACCGCGTCGCAGCCGCCGATGACGTACATCTTTCCGTTGAGCACGGCGACGCTCGCGCCGGCGTACGCGTTCGGGATGCTCGCTCCGGCGGACCAGGTCTGCGAACTCGGGTCGTAGATCTCGAGCTGGGAAACGGGGTTGCCGCTATTGTCCCAGCCGCCGACGACGTACAGCTTGCCGTTGACGAATGCCGCCTGCGGCATCTCGCGTGCGAACTGCATGCTGGGCAGCGCCGTCCACTGCTGGGTGGCACCGCCGTAAACATAGCCCGCGGTGGTGTTCGTGCTCCCGTCGTAGCCGCCGACCGAGTAGACATTGCCGGTGCTCGTGTCGGTCGCCACCGCGTTGTCCATGATGGCCTTGGGGTAGTTGGCGACCGTGGTCCACGGTGCCGCGTAAGGCTGCGCCGCCGCGCCGGGGCTCGCCTTGCTGCCCTTGACAGCACCGCCCTTGACAGCACCGGCCTTAATAGCAGAGAGCGGGCTGAACGAGCCCTTGACCCGCTGGATCGGCGCGCCCGTCATGGCCGAGTGCTGCTGGCCGAGGATGGTGAAGCCGCCGGGCTGCTCGTAGAGCTGCACGTTCACCGGCGCTGTTCCCGTGTCGGTGAATTTGACGGTCTTGCTCTTGCTTGTCCCCATGATCTCCGTCACGGAGACCGAGCCCGGAGTGACCGACAGCTGCCCGGCGCCGAGGGTGAAGTTAGCCGTCGTCGTGTCGCTCGCGGTCACGTTCACCGTGTGCGTGGCGGCGACGTAGTGGACCTTGGACGCGGTGAACTGCTGGCTGCCGGTGCCCGGCGAGAACAGGTAGTAGAAGCCGTCGCCGACGTTCGGGTCGTCCGGCGTCGGCATCGTGGTCGCCTTCACGCTGGAGTCGGCGGCGCTCGCCACGGTCGCGCCGTTGACGCCGGCCCCGGTGTTGCCGTCGCTTACCTTGCCCTGGGCCAGCCCGCCCGGGGTCGGCACGCACGCCCGGTTGCCGAGGAAGACGTTGTCGAGCGCCCACCAGAGGCCGTTGTTGCTCACGTAGTGGAAGCGGACCTGCACCTGGGACTGCCCGGCCGCCATCGGCAGCGGTATGGCCTCGAGGTCCGGGCCCGGCTTTCCCGGGTATCCGGTGCTCTGCCAGATGCTTGTCCACGTCTGGCCGCCGTCGATGCTGACGTCGGCCGTCTCGACGTCATTGAACCAGCCTTCCAGATCGGAGTTGAACTGGAGATAGGGCGAGGTGTCCGTGCTCAGGTCGGTGACCGGGCTGATCAGCTCGGTGTCCTCCTGGGCGCCCAGATGATCGCTGTCGGCGATCGCGACGTTACCGGCGCCGCCGGTGTTGTTGGGCCGGCCGCCGGGGTTGGCGAACTCCCAGCCGTCGCCGGTCCCGCTCGCGCTGGCCACGGTCCACCCGGCCGGCGCCGTGGCGGCGTCGAACGTCTGGGTCGCGCCGGTGTACGCGAGGTGGTAGCCGAGGGCGCCGCAGCCTTGTGCGTCCACCGGGACGCTGAAATTCTGCGTGAGGCTGCTCGTGCCGACCTGCACGCTCTGCTGCTGCTGCTTGTAACCGGGGTAGACGGCATCCACCTGCACGGTATAGGTGGCATTCACCGGCAGCGTCAGCTTGTACTGGCCGGTTGCCGGGCTGGTGTACGCGGACGCCGGGCTGCCGGGCACCGACACCTTCGCGTAGACCGGCCAGCCCTGGCCGGAGCCGTCGGTGACAAGGCCGCTGAGCGTGACGCTCGGCACCGGCTGGAGCGCGAAGTCCTCGGTGCTGGTCTGGCCGGAGGTCACCGGCACCGCGCTGACGGCCTGCGTCGCGTACCCGAAGTCCCTGGCGGTGACGTCGTAGCTGCCCACCGGCACGGAAAGGTCGTACGTGCCGACCGAGTCGGTGAACACCTGCGTGCTCCCCACGTCCACCTCGGCGTGCGCCAGGGGCGTGCCGGCCGAGGCGTCGGTCACGGTGCCCGCGACGTCCCCGTGCGGGCCCGTGGTGAACGCCGTTACGCCAGCCGGGGTGCCGAGCCCGGTCGGCCCGTCGTAACCCGGGCCGGCCGTGCACAGGTACGCCGGGGTGCAGGTGCCGTTGCTTCCGCTTGTGACGTCGTTGAGCGCGGAGGTGCCGGCGTACGGGTACGAGGAGGGGTAGGTGCCCGTGACCGGGGTGCCGGCCAGCGCGAACACCGAGGCGGTGATCGGAGAGGCCACGCTGGTGCCGCCCCAGACGCCCCAGCCGCCGCTCTGGTACGTGTTGTAGACCGCGACGCCGGTGTTCGGGTCAGCGTCCGCGGACACGTCGGTGACGGCGCGGTCCGTGCAGCCGGTGTCCTTCTGCCAGGCCGGCTTGGCCTCGAAAGCGGAGCACCCGCTGCCTGCTCCGGACCAGGCGGTCTCCGTCCAGCCGCGCGCCACGGTGGAGTCCCTGGTCAGGGTGGTACCGCCGACCGCGGTGACGTACTGGGAGGCCGCCGGGTATTCCACGCCGTAACCGGCGTCGCCGGAACTCGCCGTCACCGCCACGCCCGGGTGGTTGTAATAAGAGGAGTCCCAGGTGGTCTCCGACGGGTCTTCCGATCCGCCGTAGCTGTTCGAGACGTATTTCGCGCCGAGCGTCACTGCCTCGTCGACCGCGGTGCCCAGGTTCTGCAGGGAGTTGTCGGTCGCCTCGACGAGCAGGATGTGGCAGTTCGGGCAGATCGCCGAGACCATGTCGACGTCGAGCGAGATCTCCGTGGCCCAGCCGGAGTCCGGCGGCGGGTAGTTCGTGCTGCCGTCCTGCGCCACCTTGCTGAAGCAGCCGTTCGCCGTCGTGCAGGTGGACAGGCCGAACTGGGCGCGGTACGTCTGCAGGTCAGCCTCCGCGTTGGGATCGTCAAAGGCGTCGACGATCGCCACCGTCTCGCCGGCGCCCGCCGTGGGCGACGGCAGGCTGTATGCGCTCTGCAGGTCCGTCGGGCCGTAGCCCGCCGGGGCGGCGCTCGGGGCGAACAGCCCCTTGTGTCCCGCCACGTCGGTGCGCACGACCGAAAGGCAGTTTGCCCGGCCCGCCCGGATGACCTGCGCGCACGCATGCCGGGTGGGATGAGGCCGCTGAGTGTTCGCCGGGCCGCTGGGGTGTCCCGTCCGGGCCGGGCTCGGTGCGGAGGCGGAGGCGGGCGCGGAGGCGGAGGCGGCCGGCGACAGGACCGGCATGGACAAGATCGTAAGTGTGGCGACGGCTGTTGCGGCGATAACCGAGGCAGCCGCGCGCAGCGTACCGGCTGAGCGCATACGTAATCCTCCAGGCAGGAAGCATGGGGCCACGTGCTGCCGGGGTGTGGCAGCACGGGAGTTGATGTCAGCCGGTACCGGATTCGGCCCCTCTACGCGGACGCTAGGGCGCGCGCCGCCTTGACTCAAGGCCACGTGCCGACGACTCTCCGCCATTGACGGAATCCGGTCACATCGCCTGCCCCATCAGGCTCCTGGACCTCTGCCGTATCGACAATGTATGAAACTTGATTGCTGGTGAGTTCGGTTAATCGCTGTATTGTCGTATTGACTACCTATGAGCCGATGGTCCGCTGTGGCACCTGTAAGCCGGGGGGGATCAGCCGTGCTTGCAGCATTGGGCCTCAGCAAAGAGGAAGAGAGCGTCTACCGTTACCTCGTCACCGACGGGCCGGTGACCCGCGAGGAGGTCGGCACCGGGACCGGGCTGCGGGGCGAGTGCGCCGACGCCGCACTGGCCGGGCTGGAGACGCGGGAGTTCGCCTACCGGCTGACAAGCAGGCCCGAACGGTTCGCCGCGGCACCACCGGGGACCGTCGAGACGGTGATCGCCGACCGGGTTCGCGAGCTGCACACGGCTCAGGCGTCCCTCACCCGGATGGCCGCGCAGCACCGCGCCAGGCAGCTGGCCCTGGAGGGCAGCGGCGCCTTCGAGATGATACGCGGCGAGGAAGCCCTGCGCTGGCGCTCCATGCGCCTGCAGCACTCCGCGCGCTTCGAGGCGCTCACCATGCTCAGGCCACCGATCGCCGCGGTGTGCTCCGGCGGCAGCGTCGGCAGCGGCAGCGGCAGCGGCCGGGCACGGCCGGGGGAAGCCGTCCGGCGGCGTTTCATCTACGATGCCGCGGCGCTCGAAGACGCCGGGTTTCCTGACACGATCCGGCAGACCATCAGCGGCACGGACGAGGTGCGGGTGCACACCGGGCTGCCTGCCGGGATGCTGGCCATCGACCGGTCGATCGCGCTGGTCCCGCTCGCCGGGCGCGACGCGATCCCGGCCGGCGCCCTGATCCGCGAAGGTGCCGTGCTCGATGCCTTCCTCGCGCTATTCGAGCATGTGTGGGCGACCTCGCTGCGGCTGCACCGGCTCAGCGCCGGCCCGCGAAGCCCGGCCGCCCAGCTGTCCGCCGAAAACCGCCAGCTGCTCTCGCTGCTGCTGTCCGGGCTCACCAACGAGGCCATCGCGGCGCGCTTGCGCGTGAGCGAGCGGACCATCGAACGCAAGGTTCGCGCGCTCATGACGGCGGCGAACGTCCGTACCCGCATGCAGCTGGCCTGGGAGGCCGCCAGGCAGGGCTGGGCCTGAAGCCCATGAATTCACGGCCCCTCGGCGAAGACATCCGATGCGTTTAGTTGTCAAGTAGCTGTGGTGAATTTTTGTCAGGCTGCTGCAGACAGGTTCTCGCGGGCGCGGTGGGCACGATCACCGTGGTCGGCATCTCGGTGCTCGGATCCCTGACGGCGCTGCCCGCGCTGCTGTCCTGGCTTGGCGGCTGGGTGGACCGCGGCCGTATCCCCTTCCTGGGCCGCCGGCGCACGGCCGCGCGCAGGTCACGCCTGTGGGAGGCGCTCGCGCACCGGGTGATTCGCCGGCCGGCCGCGTGGGGCGCCGTCGCCGCGATCGCCCTGCTCGCCCTGGCCGCGCCCGCCCTTGGCATGCGGCTCAGCTCCCCGGGATTCCATGACCTCCCGACGAACATCCCTGTGGTCCGCAACCTGCTCGCCATCCAGCAGGCGTTCCCTGGCGGCCCCCAGCCGGCGGAGGTCGTGGTAACCGGCCAGGGCCTCGCGGGTAGCCAGGTCAGTGCCGCGGGACGCCACCGTGGTACGCGGAATCCTCATGCCCGCGGTGATGACGCTGCTCGGCGAGCGCAACTGGTACCTGCCACGCTGGCTGCGCTGGCTTCCCGGCCGTTCCCTCGACGCAGCGCCTGCGGCGGACCGCCCGTACCGCCCGGATCGCGAGTACGCCACCGAGACAACAGGCTGAGCCTGGAAGACCGCGGCGACCCCCGTGCACCCAGGTGCCTTCACATCACGGGCCGGCCGGAGACAGATCGCCACAGCCGTGCGGGAGTGCGCTGTGGCCTCTACCCTGGCGGGCATGGACATGCCTTCCCCGGGCTGGTACCACGATCCCTACGGCGCGAGGGATCTGCTGCGGTGGTGGGACGGCTCGCAGTGGACCGGGCAAACCCATTCCATAGCGGAGACCCAGCGAGCGAGCCCCGGCCCGGCCGACGGCCCCGGCCCGGCCGACAGCTCCGGCCCGGCCGCATGGCCGATGCCTGCCGAGACGATCGGCGCGGCGGAGGGCTGGCAGCCCTCGGCGGCCGATTCGATGCCCGCCGAGATGGTCTACCCGGCCGCACCGGAAGCCGACGGGACTCCCAGTGCCCCCGACGCTCAGCCCGCGACCGACTGGACTCCCGGCGGGCCCGCGACCGACTGGACTGCCGGGGCACCAGGAGCGAGCTGGACGGCGCCAGGGCAGGCCGCCACACGCGCGGAAGCTCAGCAAGCCGACAACCCGACGAGCGTGATTTCCACCAGCGAGTTCCTCCAGGACGGCAAGATCTGGGCACCCGGCGAGCCTGACCGGCCGCCCGGGCGCCGCCGCCGCATCATGTGGCTGCTCGCGGGCGGCACGGTGCTCGCGGTGCTCGTCATCGGGATCCTCGTCATCTTGATCGGCAACACGACCGCGGTGAAGAAGACGCCGGCTGCCCTGGCCTCGAGCCTGCCGCCTGCCAGCCACGCCCCGGCGCCCAGCCCGTCGGCGACGCCGTCAAGCACGTCGTCGTCGGCGTCCCCGTCGCCAGGTCCGCCCGCCGGCAACCTGGTCACGGACGCCTCCGCCGGGGTCTCCTACACGCTGCTCAGCGCCCCCTGGCAGGCCACCTGCCCCCCGGTACTCAACAATCCCGCGTTCACGTGGACCACGGGCGAGAGCGCGGTGGCAGGCACGACCGGCACCGGATCGACGACCAGCTGGTACGGCAATGCCTGCTCAGGCCCGCTGACCGCGCAGTACCCCTACGGCGGTGTCGGTGACCTCGAGCAGACCGCGACCAGCCTGGTCAACGCGTTCGACCCCGCCTACTACAACCCGCTGCCGCACACGCGCACGCCGGTGAGCAGCGATCCCCTGCAGGTCAGCGGTCATCCGGCCTGGATCACGAAGTTCCTCATCACCTACCAGAACGCGCAGAGCGCCGGCCTGGCCTGGCAGACCGAGCTCGGTGCCGTGGTGGTCGTGGACCGCGGGGCGGGCCAGCCGCCCGCGGTCCTGTACGTCTCGGTGCCTGACAACCTGGGCACGGGCAACGTCGACGTGATCGCCTCGTCGCTCCAGCTCACCGGCCAGCCGTGACGGCCATGCGGGAGGGGCTGTCACCGCGCTCCCGTTCGGAATCCTGGTCTTCGTCCTTCGCGGAATTGCCGTGACGACCCCCCGCTGACCGCGGGCTACCCGCTGACCGCGGGCTACCCGCTGACCGCGGGCTACCCGCTGACAGGGAAGCCCAGGTTCACCCCGCCGTGACCGGGATCCGGCCAGCGGGAAGTGACGGCCTTGCCCCGCGTGTAGAAATGCACGCCCTCGGCCCCGTGCACGTGCGTATCGCCGAACAGCGACGCCTTCCAGCCGCCGAACGAGTAGTACGCCATCGGCACCGGGATCGGCACGTTGACCCCCACCATGCCGGCCTCCACGTCGGTGACGAAGCGCCGGGCCGCGCCCCCGTCACCGGTGAAGATCGCCGCCCCGTTGCCGTAAGGGCTGGAGCTGACCAGCGACAGCGCCTCGTCATAGGACGCCACCCTGACCACGCAGAGGACGGGACCGAAGATCTCATCCGTGTAGCAGCTCATCGACGCGGTGACATGGTCGAGCACGCTCGGCCCGAGCCAGAAGCCCTTACCCGAACCGCTGATCACTGTGTGCGCCCTGCCGTCCGCCACGAGCGTGGCTCCCTCGCGGACGCCGGTATCCAGATAGGACGCCACGCGATCCCGGTGCGGGCCGGTAACCAGCGGGCCCATCTCCGCCCGCTCGTCGCTGGCCGGGCCGACCCGGAGCGCGGCCACCCGCGACGTGATCCGCTCGACGAGCCCGTCGCCGGCCAGCCCGACGGCGACCACCGCGGAGACGGCCATGCACCGCTCCCCCGCCGAGCCGAACGCCGCCGACACCGCCGCGTCCGCGGCCAGGTCGAGGTCGGCGTCGGGCAGCACGACCATGTGGTTCTTGGCGCCGCCGAGCGCCTGCACGCGCTTGCCGGCCGCCGTTCCGCGTTCGTAGACCTGACGGGCGACGGGCGTGGAGCCGACAAAGCTGACGGCCGCGACCGCGGGGTGGGAAACCAGCGCGTCCACCGCCGCCTTGCCGCCGTGCACCACGTTGAAGACACCGTCCGGCAGCCCGGCCTCCGCCCAGAGCGAGGCGAGCAGCATCGACGCGGAAGGGTCCTTCTCCGACGGCTTGAGCACGAACGTGTTGCCGCAGGCGATCGCGAGGGGGAACATCCACATCGGCACCATGGCGGGGAAATTGAACGGGGTGATGCCCGCGACCACGCCGAGCGGCTGGCGGATCGAGTACGAGTCCACCCCGGTGGACACGTTCTCCGAGTACCCGCCCTTCATCAGGTGCGGGATGCCGCAGGCGAACTCGACGACCTCGAGGCCGCGCGCCACCTCGCCGGCCGCGTCCGCCGTCACCTTCCCGTGCTCGGAACTGATCAGCCCTGCCAGCTCGGCCCGGTGGCCTGCCACGAGCTCGCGGAAGGCGAACAGCGCGGACGCCCGCCTGGCCAGCGACGTCTCCCGCCAGCGGGGGAACGCGGCGGCGGCGGCTCCGACGGCCGCGTCGACTTCCGTCTCGGTGGCGAAGTCGACGGTGCCGGTGACCTGGCCGGCCGCCGGGTCGTAGATGTCACCGCTGCTGGCCGCCTCGCCGACCCATGGCTTGCCGCCGATCCAGTGCGAGCAGTGTTTCATCGCTCGCTTCTCCGCGCCTTCGGCGCGTCGCTCGCCGGGCTTCACCGTCACGCCTCCCCGTCGACGCCGCGCAGCGCGTCCACGAGGATGCCGAGCCCTTCCCTTGCCTCGGCTTCCGTCAGCGTGAGCGGCGGCGCCATCCGGAGCGCGGCGCCGTAGAGGCCGCCCTTGCCGACGAGCAGCCCGCGCTCCCTTGTCTCCTCGAGGACCCGCGCCGCCAGCCGCGGGCTCGGCGCCCCGGAAGACGGCTCCACCATGTCCACGGCGAACATCAGCCCGGCGCCGCGGACCTCACCGACCGCCGCCAGGCCGGCCGCGGCCGAGCGCAGGCCGCCGATGATCAGGGCGCCGAGCGTGGCGGCGTTGCGCTGCAGGTCATGGGAGAGCACGTAGTCGAGGGTGGCGCTGGCGGCCGCGGTCGCCACCGGGTTGCCGCCGAACGTCGAGATGCCGTTGCCGCCGAGCCCGTCAATAAGATCCCCCCTGGCGACCACCCCGCCGATCGCGAACCCGTTGCCCAGCCCCTTGGCGAAGGTCATCATGTCGGGGACCACGCCGTGCGCGCCGATGCCCCAGAAATGCTCCCCTGTGCGGCCCCATCCGGTCTGCACCTCGTCGGATATGAACAGGATGCCGTGGGAGTCGAGCACGTCCTTGTACGCGGCGAGCAGCCCGGCGGGCGGCATGGTGAACCCGCCGACGCCCTGCACGGGCTCGGCGAGCAGGCAGGCCACGTCCTGCGGGCGGGCGGCGGTGGCGAGCAGGTGCCGCAGGTCCTCGGTGCATGCCTCGATATACCCGGCGTCAGAAAGGCCGGCGTAGGCGCCAAGGTGCCGGTCCGTGCCGTGCAGATAATGGACGCCGAACGGGGTCAGCGATGAACTCTTCCACCCGGCGTTCCCTGTTACCGCGGCGGCGCCGTACGACCGCCCGTGGTAGCTGTTGCGCAGCGCGAGCACCTGGTCGCAGCGGCGGGCCGCGGTGGCGAGCAGCAGCGCGGTCTCGATCGCCTCGGTGCCCGAGTTGACGAAGTAGACCTTGGCGTCCGTGATCCCCGACAGCCCCGCGATCTTCTCGGCCAGCTCGACCTGGCCACGGATCAGGTACAGCGTGGAGGTGTGCACGACGCCGGTGGCGATCTGCCGCTCGACGGCCTCGCGCACCTCGGCCACGTCGTACCCGAGCATGTTCGTGAGGATCCCGGCGAAGAAGTCGAGATAGCCGCGGCCGCGTGAGTCGGTGACCCGGCACCCCTTACCGCTCACCAGCTCGAGCGGCTGGTCGTAGTAGAGCGCGACCCAGTTCGGCAGGACGGCCCGGTGGCGGGCAAGAAGATCCGACATGCGCCCCAGTCTGCTCGTACTCGCGCCAGATCGCCAGCGTGCCCGGCCATGCGCGACGCTCGGTGACGAACCGGAATGCCGTCGTCGCGTGGGCTGCCGGGCTAGCGGCCCCGGATGAGGGAGCGCATCGCGGCCAGGTCCGCGGCGGAGGCGAGTCCCGCGTGGTAGAGCCTCAGCTCGGTGGCGCCGGCCGCGCGGACCGCGTCGGCCTGCCCGGCCAGTTCGCCGGTCCGGCCGCCCAGGCCCGCGACGGCGAGCAGCGAGGCCGCGATGCGCGGGGGCGCCGCGCTGCCAGGCAGCTCCGCGGCGGTACGTGCCACAAGCGCCGCCGATTCGGCTGCCGTGCCCTGGCACTGGAGCACGATGCCGTCCGCGCCGCCGGGGCCGAGCAGGGTCACCGGATCGTAGCCCGGGTTGGCACCGGCCTGCCGGGGGTCGGGGTGGGAGTGGACGAGCACCGGCGTGTCGGGCGCGGCGCTGCGCACGACGGCGATGACGGCGCGAAGGAACCTCTCCGCGAGCGCGGTCCGGGCGGCGAGCACGGCCTTGTCCAGGTCTTCGGGCAGCGAGCCGGCCTGCCCGCCCCCGGCGGATGCCGCGCCGGGCCCCCCGGCGGATGCCGCGTCGAGTACTGAGCGGACGGCCCGGCGCAGTTCGCCCGCGTCCAGGCCGGCCTCGCCGTATCCCTGCTCGCAGGCCGCGCAGAAGCACAGCGAGAGCGGCCAGGCCGCGGCGCCGGCAAGCCCGGACCCGGTCTTGTCGTGCGCGCTGAGGTGGTCGAAGCCATACCACCCGCAGGCTTCGAGCTCGATGCCGTCGGCCTCCTCGAGCGCGGCGATCTCGGCCGCGAGCGTCGCCGCGTAGTCCCGCACCTCGGGCGAGGCGATGCACAGTGCCCAGGGGTAGCGGTCGCCGTAGGCATTCCGCACCGCGCAGGAGGGCACCGCCGCGCCGAGCCGCGCGTTGTGCGCCAGCACGGCCCAGGCATTGACCCGCAGCCCCGCGGCACGCAGCCGCTCCGCGGCACGACCGAACGATCCTGCCGGGGCGGCACTGGCAGGCCGGAGCCGCGAGCCGCGCCAGCGGGCGGGATCCGGCCGGTAGTACACCGCCGCCTGCGGCACCGTAACGATCCGGTGCCGGGGATGGAACGGCGTCACAGCCCGCACCGCATGGTAAGCCGCCGCAAGCGTCACCTCCGTCGCCCCGAGCCCCGCGATCCGCTCCACCGCCCCAGGGTCCCCGTTAACGTCCCACGGATAAAGATTCACCGATACCAGCACAGCCCACTCCCTAACCCTCCCCCGTCAACTCCCCTGTCCGATTAGCAGTTCGAGTTTTGCGTGCTATGGGGGCTGTTGCAAAATCGCCAAGCGGAGGACACTCCACACAGGATGTTGGGCGAGATTGCGGCATCTGACCCACATGCAGGGGTGAAGTTGATCTTCGGATCGATTTTGCAACACGCCCTATGACACGTAAAACTCGAACCGCTAATCGATCGGCATTTTGCATGACACTCGCTCGTTCGGGGGAGGTCAGGGGCTGATGTTACGGAGGGCGTCGGGGAGGAGGTCGGGGGGGAAGTCCTGGTAGGCGACGGGGATCAGCCAGCGGCGGATGGCTGCCGCCCCGACGGATGTGTAGGCGGGCGCCGTGGTGGCTGGCCAGGGGCCGCCGTGGTGCTGTGCCAACGTGACGGCGACACCCGTGGGCCAGCCGTTGCAGACCACCCGCCCGGTAGTCCGCGCCAGCACGGCGGTCACCCGTCGCGCGGCGGCGACGTCGGCCGGCGAGCCCGTGTCGACGTGCACGGTGCCGACGAGGTTCCCGCCGAGCCCCGCGAGCACCGGCAGCAGGTCGTCCACGGACGGATAGGCGATCACGAGCCCGGCCGGGCCGAACCGCTCATCGGCCAGCCCCGGTAGCCCGGCAGCGAACTCGTCCAGGCTGGTGCGGAAGGCCTGCGGGGTACCCGCCCACGGGCCGTCGCCAGGCTTCCCGGTGGCGAGCAGCGCGACAGCCGGGTGCGCCTCCAGCTCACCGGCCGCCGCCTCGAACCCATGGTGAATCCGCTCCGAGAGCATGGGCCCCCCGCTGGTCGCGTCCACGGCGGCGGCGATCGCGCTCAGCAGGCCAGCACCGGGCAGACGCGCGTCGTCGGGTACGAACAGCAGGCCCGGATTGGTGCAGAACTGGCCGGCCCCGAGCGTCAGCGACGCCGCGTACCCGGCGGCGATCGCCTCGGCATCGCGGTCAGCCGCGCCAGGCAGCACCACGACGGGGTTCACCGACCCGAGCTCGCCGAAGAACGGGATCGGGACGGGCCGCCCGGCGCAGATCCGCGCGAGCGCGAAGCCGCCGCGCCGCGACCCGGTGAACCCGGCCGCGGCGATGGCCGGGTGGTTCAGCAGCCGGATCCCGGCATCGACCCCGTGCACGATGGCGAACAGCCCGCCGGGCGCACCCGCCCCGGCCAGCGCCCCGGCGACAATCCGCGCGGTCAGCTCAGCGGTGCGCGGATGGTTCTCGTGCGCCTTGACGATGACCGGGCACCCGGCGGCGAGCGCGGAGGCCGTGTCGCCCCCGGCCACGGAGAACGCGAAGGGGAAGTTGGACGCGGCGAACACGGCGACCGGGCCGACCGGGCGGTTGATCCGGCGCAGCCCGGGCACGCCCTCGGACGGCCCGCTGGCCACGGCATCCAGGTAGCCGCCGTCACGGAGCGCCCCGGCCAGGTGGCGGAGCTGCCCGGTGGTCCTTGCCACCTCGCCGCTGAGCCGACCGGAACCGAGGGCCGTCTCGGTGTCGGCGACCGCCACGAGGTCGTCCGTGCGCGCGTCGAGTGCGCCGGCAACGGCGTCGAGCACCCCCGCGCGGGCGGCAGGACCAAGCCCTTCCCATATACCGAACGGGAGCGCGGTGGCACTGGCGACCGCATCGACCTCCTCGTCCGTGGTCTCCGCGACCGGCTCCCCGGCCGGCTCCCCCGTACGCGGGTCGTATCCCTGGATCATCGCAGTGGCTCTTTCAGCTCCCATGGGACCCAGCCTCGCAGGTAGCTCCTTACCGTGTAGCTGGCGGCCTGGGCCGGCGTGAGCTGGGGCACGTCGGCGGCTACCCCGGCAGCGCCCGGCCCGGTGTTCTCGAACTCGTAGAAGCGGGCGTCCTGCCAGCGGAACGGCGGGCTCGTCCAGTTCTGCCACTGCTCCGCGCCGATGGCGGCGGGGAGCACGGTGTCGCGTATGGTGATCTGGCCGACGGGATTGGTGACGCCGGTGTGGCGCCACGGCCTGCCGAGGAAATAGCTGCCAGGCGCGAGGTTCCCGGTGCTGTTAATGATCCGGCTGTGGTCGATGAGATAGCCGTAGGGCTGTTCGAGGCCGGTGTCGGGTGCTGTCACGGTGCCGCCAGGGTGGCCGAGGATGTCGATCGTGTCGCGGTCGAACACCGCCGCGCCGGACCCGCAGAGGAAGTCCACGGCACCCTGGACGTAATCGTCGATGTAGAGCTGGCGTGCGGGCGGAGGGGTCGTGCTACCCGGCGCCGAGGTCGTCGGCGGCCCGCCGGGGCCGAAGCAGGCGTCCGGCGTGAAGGGGTCGGCGTAGGAACTCGCGAACACGGTGTCCTGGATGCCGATGAACCGGTCGCGGGCGAACACCACCCGGTCCGCGACGGTCTTGACCGCGACCGCCTGAGGCGAGGTGATCCGCGGGCTGGCGGCCGGGTCGAAGGAGTTCTCGAAGGTGATGCCGTAGGCGGCGAAGCCGTCACCCGCGACAGATACCGTGGCGCTGCAGTCGGTCCCGTACTGGTTGCCGTTGGGCGCGATCGTGCCGTGCGCGATGTCGTCGACGATCACCACGCCGGCTGGATCGCGGATGTCCCCGGCGAGGGTGATGCCGGGCTTCGACGCGGGGACGTAGACCTGCCCCCAGTAGGTGCCCTTCCTGATCGCGATGGTGACCGGCCGCCCGCCGGGGCGCACGGCGTCGATCGCCGCCTGAACGCTGGTGAACTCGCCCGAGCCGTCCTGGGCGACGACGAGGACACGATGCTCTCCGCCGGAGAACCCGGGCCTGCTGCGGGATGCCGCGGCCGGCGCGGCCGCCATCCCGCATGCGAGCGCCGTCATGACGGCACCGGCTGCCATTCGTTTCATCATGCCGTCCTCCTCAGAGCATCAGGTAGTAACGGGGAGGCCGCCGAGCGTGACGTTGTCGAGCACGAGGCCGGCGATGAACTGCGCCGAGTTCGCGGCGGTCGACGCGGTGACGGCGATGTCCTTCAGGGTGACCGCGCCGATCGGGTCGGTGGCGGACGCCCCGACGATCGACCAGATGCCCGCGACGCTGTCCACCGTCCAGCCGGTCAGGCTGATGCCGGTCACGTCGGGCGGGAAGGCACCGGTCTGCCCGTTGTAGCTGCCCTGGATCCACAGCACCGGGCCGCCGATCGTGCCGGCGCTCACCCGGTAGACGTTGGTGTTCTCGATGTAGCCGCCGCGCAGCGAGTTCGTCTTGAGCCGGTGCCCGCTCTGCAGGCCAGGACTGTTCATCGTCAGGTCCCTGGCGTAGACGTTCCTGACACCGCCGGTCATCTCGCTGCCGATCGTGACGCCGCCGTGGCCGTTGGCGAACGTACAGTTCTGGATCACCACGTTCTGGCAGGGCTCGCTGACCCTGCGCCCGTCGCTGTCCCGCCCTGACTTGATGGCGATGCAGTCGTCGCCGGCGTTGAAGTTGACATTGTCGATGACGACGCCGTCGCAGGACTCCGGGTCGCACCCGTCGGTGTTCGGCCCCGACGAGTTCACCGTGACGCCCTCGACGGTGACGTTCTTACACAGGTTCGGGTTCATATGCCAGAACGGCGAGTTCTCTACGGTGACGCCCTGGATCAGGACGTTCTCGCTGCGATACGGCTGGATCATCTGCGGCGGCAGGTGGAAGCCGGGGCCGAAGACCCGCTGGGCGACGGGCACGCCGGCGTCGGACATGGCCTCGAGGACCGCGAAGTCTGCGTTCTCGAACGACTTGAAGTTCCACCAGTGGGCCGCGTCCGCGTTGCCGTTCAGCACCCCTTCGCCGGTGATGGCGATGTTCCGCTGCCCGTAGGCGTAGACGGGCGGCGAGTAGTTCATCAGCTCGATGCCCTGCCAGCGGGTGAACACGAGCGGCAGGTAGGCGTTCGGGTCCTGGCTGAAGAGGATCGTCGAGCCCTGTTCCAGGTGCAGGTCGACGTTGCTGAGCAGGTGGATCGCGCCGGTGAAGAAGGTACCGGCCGGGACGATCACGTGCCCCCCGCCGCGGGAGTTGCAGGCGGCGATGGCGGCCGCGAACGCGGCCGTGCAGTCCGTCGTGCCGTCGCCGACACCGCCGAAGCGGGTGACGGGGAAGAACCGGCGCCGGAAGCGCGGCCGCTCGACCGAGCGCACAATGCGGTCGGCGGCCTCGTCGGCTTCGCTTCGCGCGTGCCGGCTTTTTAGCAGCGGCGCCCCAACGGCGCCGGCACCGGCGACGGCGGACAGCCGCAGCAGCGCGCGGCGGTCGATCTCGTGTGACATCGTCGTCCTACCTCTTACATTGGAGGGGCAAGTTGCACGAACCCGCTCGGGTGGCACCCTCTGCGTGAGGGTGTGTCGCCGGGTGCCACCCGAACGGGAGTCTTGGCTAACAAATTGGCTACCGCCGGTTGTCAGTGCGGATCTGGATCGGGGTTGCGGCCGGGCCTGGCCAGGAACTCGAAATCGCAGCCCTTGTCGGCCTGGGTGATGTGCTCGCTGTAAAGCGCGCCGTAGCCGCGCTCGAACTTCGGCCCGGGTGGCTGCCATTGGGCGCGACGCATCGCGAGCTCCCGTTCGGCTACCTCCAGGCGCAGCGACCTGGCCGCGACATCGAGGGTGATCGGATCCCCGCCGCGGACAAGCGCGAGCGGGCCACCGACGAACGACTCAGGTGCTACGTGCAGCACGCAGGCCCCGTAGCTTGTCCCGCTCATCCGCGCGTCGGAGACCCGGACCATGTCCCGCACCCCCTGCGTCAGCAGGTAATCCGGGATGGGAAGCATCCCGTATTCCGGCATCCCGGGGCCGCCCTTCGGTCCCGAGCCGCGCAGCACGAGGACCGAGTCGGCGGTGATGCCGAGAGCCGGGTCGTTGATCCGCGCCTGGAGCTGGTGGTAGTCGTCGAACACGACGGCGGGGCCGGTGTGCTTGAGCAGCCTCGGCTCCGCCGCGATGTGCTTGATCACCGCGCCGTCCGGGGCCAGGTTCCCGCGCAGGACCGCCACCCCGGCGTCAGCCGTAAGGGCATGATCAGGGGCGCGGATGACGTCTTCGTCGTGTACCGGGGAGTTCTCCACCTGCTCGCCGAGGGTGCGGCCCGTGACGGTCAGGCGGCCCCGGTGCAGCGCGCCGGGAATCGTCGCGAGCTGGCCGAGCAGCGCGGGCAGGCCGCCGGCGTAATAGAAATCCTCCATCAGGTAGGCGCCGCCTGGCCTGATGTTCGCGAGCACGGGGACGCGCCTGGAGATCGCGTCGAAGTCGTCGAGCGTGAGGGACACGCCGCAGCGGCCGGCCATGGCGATGAGGTGGATCACCGCGTTGGTCGAGCCGCCGAGGGCGAGCACGGTGGCCACGGCATCCTCGAATGCCTCGCGGGTAAGGATCTGGCCTATGGCCAGGTCCTCCCAGACCATCCCGACGATCCGCCTGCCGCTGGCGGACGCCATCCGGTAATGGGCGGAGTCCACGGCGGGGATCGACGCGGCGCCGGGCAGCGTCATGCCGAGGGCCTCCGCCGCCGAGGTCATCGTCGAGGCGGTGCCCATCGTCATGCAGTGGCCGGGAGACCGGGCCAGGCCCGACTCGAGCTCGGCCAGCTCGCATTCGCCGATCAGCCCGGCGCGCTTGTCGTCCCAGTACTTCCACATGTCGGTGCCGCTGCCGAGGGTGGTGCCGCGGAAGTGGCCGCGCAGCATCGGGCCGGCCGGCACGAAGATCGCCGGGATCGCCGCGCTCGCCGCGCCCATCAGCAGCGCCGGGGTCGTCTTGTCGCAGCCGCCCATCAGCACCGCGCCGTCGGCCGGGTAGGAGCGGAGCAGCTCCTCTGTCTCCATCGCCAGCAGGTTGCGGTAGAGCATCGGAGTCGGCTTCTGGAACGTCTCCGACAGCGTGGCCACGGGGAATTCGACGGGGAAGCCGCCCGCCTCCCAGACGCCGCGCTTGACCTGGCCGGCCCGCTCGCGCAGGTGCATGTGGCAGGGGTTGAGCTCGGACCAGGTGTTGAGGATCGCGATGACGGGCTTGCCGAGGTGCTCCTCGGGATCCAGCCCGAGCTGCCGCATCCGGGACCGGTGGCTGAAGGCACGCAGTCCCTCGCCGCCGAACCACTGGAAGCTGCGCAGCTGCTCAGGCTTCATTGGGCTGTTCCGGCAGGCCCCAGGTAGCGAGGATGTCCGCCACCTGAGCGCGCAGCTGCCCTGGCAGGGCCCGGCTCGGCGGCCGCACGTCCCTGCTGCACAGGCCGAGCTGGGCGAGGGCCTCCTTGACGACGCTGACGTTGTCCGCCGACCCGTCGGCGGCACGCAGCGCCTCGAACGGCCGGACCGCCTCCCACACCTTCATCGCGGCGCCGAAGTCGCCCTCGCGCAGCGCCTCGAGCATCGCCGTGGCCAGGCCGGGTGACACGTTGGCGAGCCCCGAGGTGAACCCGCGCGCGCCAACCGCCCAGTAACCGGGGGCCGACAGCTCCGCCAGCCCGGCGAGCCAGGTCAGCCTGTCGATCCCCGCGTCCCTGGCAACCGCGGCGAACCGCACCGGGTCGGGGACGGCGTACTTGACTCCGAGGACGTTGGGGCAGGCGTCCGCGAGCTGGCCGATGTGCGCGCCGCCGATGCGCGGGTCCCGCACGTAGAGCACCACGCCCAGGTCCGGCACCGCGTCGGCGATGGTCCGGTGATATTCCAGCCAGCCGTCGGCCGACAGGTACGGATGCACCGGCTGGTGGACCATGACCATCCGCACGCCGGCCTCACCGGCATGGCGGGCGGCGCCGATGGCGGTGGCGGTGTCCAGGCCCACGCCGGCGAGCACCTCGGCCTGGCGGCCGACCGCCGTCATCGCGGCCTCGGTCGCGCGCCGGGCCTCGGCGGGGGCGAGCGTGTAGAACTCCCCGGTGTTCCCGTTCGGCGTCACGACGGTGATGCCGCTGCCGGCCAGCCGCCTGAGCAGCCGCGCGTAGGTGTCCCAGTCGACGCTGCCGTCAGGCTGGAAGGGCGTCACGGGGATCGCGACGACCGTGGCGAGCGTGTTCCTCAGTGAGTCCGCCGTGGCAGAGTCAAGACGCATCTGTGCTGGCCCCCTATGTCAGATCGATGTGCGGGAAGTTGCGGGCGACGAAACCCGTGATGTGCGACCGCAGCAGCCCGGAGGCACCGGACGCGTCGCCAGCCTGGGCGGCGGTGAGTATCGCCTGGTGCTCCGCGGCCTCCTGCTGCCAGGAGGGGGTCTGCTGCCACGCCATCGCGGACACGAGCGCGGTCTGGTCCCGCAGGTCGTCAAGGACCCTGACGAGCAGCGCGTTGCCGCAGCCGAGATAGAGCGCGCGGTGAAAATCCCTGTTCGCCAGGCTCCGCTGCGCGGGGTCGGCCGAGGCGGCCGAGCGGCCGAGTGCCCTGCGCGCCTCCTCCCA
>Ga0137391_10000202_pt1 | contig 40672 bp, 44 predicted proteins | sample 15con2h24BmetaG_FD_101399 | JGI IMG/M metagenome (GOLD analysis project Ga0137391, IMG submission 101399) | Vadose zone soil microbial communities from Angelo Coast Range Reserve, California, USA - 15con2h2.4B metaG | ecosystem: Environmental > Terrestrial > Soil > Vadose zone > Saprolite...
CCGTCGGGTTGCGTGGCGTGCGGGCGGCTAGTGATATTTTTCCCGCCGTGGCGGTATCGTCTAGGGGACTAGGACGGAGCCCTCTCAAGGCTCAAACACGGGTTCGAATCCCGTTACCGCTATGAGACAAAGAGACGTTTAATGTTCTGGGTTCCGCCCCCATCGTCTAACGGTTAGGACACCACTCTTTCAAGGTGGGAACAGGGGTTCGATTCCCCTTGGGGGCAGAGATAAGGCAAGAAAAGGCGTCGAGGCAGAGGCGTCGCGGAGAGGCGTTCGCGAGAGTCGATCACGGTTCTACGTGACGTCTTTTTCGTGACGTTCTTATCGAGACGAGGTTCACGAGACGTCTTTTGATGTTCTAGGGCCGATAGCTCAACTGGCAGAGCAACTGACTCTTAATCAGTAGGTTCTCGGTTCGATTCCGAGTCGGCCCATAGACTTACGAAGTCCTCCGTGTCCATCGCGTGTCAATGGGGTCCGCGTCTCCACGACGCGGGCACTCTTTTCTTTCAACGTCCGTACTTGTAGCATGTCCCCATGAACCTCGACCCGAGGACCTACGCGCTGAACCTCACCGCTGCTGAGGGGGATCACTTGCTCCGCCTTGTGGCCATTGGACAACTCGCCTTGGCGGAGCATCAGCGCAGTGGGTGGTTGCCTACCCGCTCGCTGGACGCGACGCAGCTGTCCGAGCATGTGCGCGCGCTGTCGACGGCGGCTCCTATCGACCGACCGATGCAAGCCTTCAATGCGTGGGTCCAGGGCCATCGGAAGAAGTGATCAGCCCGGTGATTCTCCGCGCGCCCGCCTGACCTCCTCTTGTCGTCCTCCGGCGCCTAGGCCTCCGCCATCAGGGTGAATCGGAACGTCGCGCCTTCGTTGACCTTCCCCTCCGCCCAGATCCGGCCGCCGTGTCGCTGGAATGATGCGCTGCGCCAGGGCCAAGCCGACCCCCGTACCCTCGAACTCATCGGGACGATGCAGCCGCTGGAACACGCCGAACAGCTTGCCGGCGTACTGCATGTCGAATCCCACGCCATTGTCCTTCACGTAATACGCCACTTTCCGATCCGTTCTGCTCAGCGCCGATCTCGACCTTCGGGTGCGCCCGCTTGGCGCTGAACTTGAAGGCATTGCCGATCAGATTGACCAGCACTTGTCGCAGCAGCGCCGCATCACCGCTGGCGGGAGGGAGCGGTGAGATCACGACCTCCACCGCGACCGAGCCCTGCGTCTGCCACAGCTCCGCCACCACGCTCTGCGCCAGCGCGGTGACGTTTACGGTGCCCCTCGCCAGCGCCTGGCGTCCCACGCGGGAGAAGGTGAGCAGCCCATCGATCAGCTGGCCGCCCAGCTTCGCGCTGTCGCGGATCACCGCCAGGAGGCGTTCGCCCTCATCGCCGAGCTTTTCGGCGTGGTCTTCCCACAGCGCCTGCGCGTAGCCGTTGATGGCGCGGAGCGGCGCCCGCAAATCGTGGGACACGGAGTAGCTGAACCGTTCGAGCTCCTGGTTCGTCTGCGCGAGCGCCTGTTCGGTGCGGCGCCGCTGCGTCATATCGCGGGTCACCTTCGCGAACCCGATCACGGATCCCTCGGAATCCCGCAGCGCCGTGATGATCACGTCGGCCCAGAAGCGGGAGCCGTCTTTCCGCACCCGCCACCCCTCATCTTCCACCCGGCCGTCCCGCGCCGCGATCCCGAGCAGTTGCGCCGGCTTTCCCTCTGCTATCGCCTCGGGAGGGTACAAGCGGGAGAAATGCTGCCCTACGATCTCCTCCGCCCGGTAGCCCTTGATGCGCTCGGCTCCGGAATTCCAGGTGGAGACTCGACCCGCGCCATCCAGCATGAAGATCGCATAATCCTGGACACCCTCGACCAGCAGTCGGAAGGTCTCGGGGGATTCGCGGGGGGTTGTTACGGCGGGCACTACATGCTTCGCCAGCATGATGAGAAGTATGTCGGGGCGTACATTTCATGCAAGCCTCTCGCGACGACAAGATGACCGTCGCGGCGCCGCAACACTCGAAGCCAGCATGGAGGATGAAGTCGTGGAGCTGCGCGAACAGGTTCCCCTCGCCCCGTACACCACATTCGGGCTCGGAGGGAAAGCCCGCTATTTCGTCGAGTGCGGCTCCGAGGACGAGGTCCGCGCGGCGCTGGCATACGCGGCCGAGCGCCGCCTGCCCGCATACGTCCTGGGCGGCGGCAGCAACGTGGTCTTTCTCGACTCAGGGTTCCCCGGACTCATCCTGCGCATCACAATCGGCGGGATGGAGTTGCATGACGGGCCCAGCCCCGAGGTCCGTGCTGGCGCTGGGGTCGATTGGGACCAACTGGTGCAGAACGTGGTGCAGCGCGGCTGGACCGGGGTCGAGTGCCTGTCGGGCATTCCAGGGACGGTGGGCGGCACGCCGATCCAGAACGTGGGCGCGTACGGACAGGAGATCGCCGAGACGCTGGTGAGCGTCGAATGCCTCGATCGCACGACGCTCGAGCGCCGGACGTTCAGCGCGCAGGACTGCGCCTTCGGCTATCGCGACAGCCGCTTCAAGCGCCAAGACCGAGGGCGGTACGTCGTGCTCGAGGTCACGCTGCGCCTCGCTCGCGACCAGCGGCCGCGCATCCGCTATCCGGAGCTGCAGCGCGCCGTGGCGGAGCTCGGCGGGCTCGACACCGTGGCGCCGGCAGAGGCGGTCCGCCTGGTGCGCGACGCCGTGCTCGCGCTGCGCCGCCGCAAGTCAATGGTGCTCGACCCGGAGGACCCGAACACCCGATCGGCAGGCTCATTTTTCACGAATCCGGTGCTGCCGGCCGCCGCCTTCGCTGAACTTGCGCAGCAATGGAAGGACATCCCCTCGTTTCCAGCGGACGGGGGCGTGAAAGTCCCGGCCGCCTGGCTGGTGGAGCAGGCGGGATTTCCCAGGGGATACCGGCGAGGCGGGGGTGGGGCAGGGATCTCGACCCATCACGCGCTGGCGCTCGTGAATCTCGGCGGCTCAAGCGCGGACCTGGTGGCGCTGGCGGAGGAGGTTCGGGCCGGGGTGGAGCAGCAGTTCGGCATCCGGCTCGCGTACGAGCCGGAGGTGGTCAGTCCGTCTTCTCCGCCACCTTCCCGATCGCGCTAATCAAGTCGTTGAATTCGTACGGCTTCATCACCGCGGGCTGGCCGCACTCCTCGAGGAAGCGGCGCGTCTCGTCGCGCGCGCGGTCGCCGGTCACGAAGACGAAGCGCTGGGCCAGCAGGGGGCGCTGCTCGCGCAGCTGCTCGTACAGCGCGCGGCCGCCGAGCCGCGGCATCTGTAAGTCCGTTACCACCGCGTCGAACCGGTCGCTGGCGGGCCCGAGCCGCTCGATCGCTTCGAGGCCGTTTTCAACCGCCACCACCTCGTGCCCTTCGCGCTCCAGCAGCAGCCGCATCGCCTGGCGGTTCACGGCGTCGTCGTCCACGACCAGGATGCGCAGCTTGGGGAGCGACGGCGTGGCCGCGGTGGCACGCGCCAGCGGCGCGAGCACGCTTTTTTGGAGCGTCACGACGACCTCGGCGCCGCCGCCGAGACGCGGGCGCAGTCGCAGCGTTCCCCCCGACGACTGGGCCAGCGCGCGCGCCAGGGCGAACTCGATCTCCCCCCCGCCCGCGCTCTGCGTGAAACGGAACGGCGTCACCAGCCGCTGCTCCGCCTCGACCGAGAGCGGCGTGCCCGAGTCCCAAAGGGAGATGGTGAGCGAGGGGCCGGTCTCGGTCACCGCGATGCGCAGCTCGCGCGGCGGCTGGCTATCGCGCAGCCGCCGCAGCGCGAAGTCCAGCAGCTTCATCAGCATTTCGGTGAGCTGCGCCATGGGGCAAGCGACCATGGGGAGCTCGTGGGGGATGCTCCGCACCAGCTTCACCCCCAGCTCCTTCAGCGTTCCCTCCCGCTCGGCGAGCACGCCGTTCAGCACGATGGAGCAGTCGGAAGGCTCCGCTGCCCCGATAGGATGCTGCGCCAGCTCGAGGAAGTGCTGGGTGATCTCCGCCGCCCGGCGCACTTCCCCGTGCAGCATCATCAGCGCCCGCGCGCGCTCGGGATCGAGCGGGCTGCCGTGCAGCAGATCGGCCAGGGCCCCGATGGCGGCCAAACGGTTGTTGAGGGCGTTCAGCACGTTGGCGGAGCCCTCGTCGAGCACCACGTGCTGCACTTCGGGCGGGGCGAAGCGCTGCACCGGGGGTGGCGGCGCCACGGGCGGCGCCGCGCTCGTGCGCGCCGCGCGGGCCCGACCGATGAGCGCACCGATGAACACCCCGATGAGCGCACCGAAGGCGAACGCAACCCAGAGTCCCATGGGGCACCAATCTAGTGCACCCCGGCGCGTGGCGCCGCATCGGTTGACCCCCCTGAGGGCAGATTCTACCTTTCTGCACCCGCCCTGGTGGTGAAACTGGTAGACACACTGTCTTGAGGGGGCAGCGCCGCAAGGCATCCCGGTTCGAATCCGGGCCAGGGCACTCATCGAATTTCTGCCAACCGCCTGTCCGAGGGGTCTGGGATTCCGCGTGCGTTAACGCAGTCTGGACAGAGCCGACCCTGTCACGTCCCCCCGCTTCGCGGCAATATCCCTACAACTCGTTCTCCCAGGACCTCGATGCGTCACCTCATCGGTCTCGCCGTCATGTCCGCCGTCTTCGGGTCTGCACTCCCCGCGCAGGGGAAGTTTCCACCCGATTCGTTCACGAACCTGAAGGTCCTGCCAAAAACGATCGGTAAGCAGGAGTTGATCGCCACCATGCGGGGCTTTGCCTTGGGGCTCGGCGTTCGCTGCACCTACTGCCACGTTGGGCGGGAAGGAGCGCCGCTCGATTCACTCAAGTTCGCCGCGGACGACAAGCGCCCAAAGCGCGCGGCGCGGGTGATGATAGACATGGTCAACCACATCAACGAGGAGCATCTCGCGGACGTACCCGAGCGGCCCGAGCCGCACGTGGTGGTGAGTTGCGAGACCTGTCATCGCGGGGTGGCGCGGCCGCGGCTCCTGTCGGATGAGATAGCGCTCTACCTCGCCGATTCGGGGCTCACGGCGGCGGTGCGACGTTATCGCGATCTCCGGGGGCGCTACTACGGCAGCGCCGCCTATGACTTCCGCGAGTTCCCGCTCTTGGACCTGGCGCGGAGTGAAGCGCGCGCGGGTCGGGCAGAGAATGCGGTCGGCCTGCTGCAGCTCTCCGCGGAGTTCTTTCCCAATTCGGGCCTGACACCGGCGGCCAGAGGGGACGTGTACCTGGAGAGGGGCGATACCACCCTCGCGTTGGCGAGTTACCGGGAGGCGCTCACCAAAGATTCGACCATGGGGCAGGCACGGCTACGGATCCGGCAGTTGACGGGTGGGGCGTCGAAGCGACTGTAGGCCGGGGCATTTTCAAGCACTGCTTCGCTGTCGCAGCAGGATCGCTGCGATCACGGCCATGGTGAGCGCGAGGACCGCGCTGATGACGGCCGTTATCTGGAACGCATGAGCGAACGCATCCCGCGCGGTGCCCAGCAGATCGGCACGGAGCGGGTCGGGTAGCTGCTGGGCCACCGAGACGGCGCCGCCCAGCGTTGCCCTGGCGACCTCGGCCGCTTCCGGGGGAACGCCGAGCGGGATCCCGGTCGCCATCATACCGCGGTACACCGCGACCCCTATGCTGCCCAGCACCGCGATGCCGAGCGCTCCTCCCAGCTCGGAGCTGGTCTCCGAAATCGCCGACGCGGCCCCGGCGCGCTCCACCGGAGCGCTCCCCACGATCAGGTCGGTTGCCAGGATGACCACCGGAGAGAACCCCAGTGAGTAGATGACGGACCCGATGACGATGACCTCGAGCCCGCCCGCCCCGCCCGCCCCGTCCGCTTGGGCGAGCACCCCGAATCCGACGGCCGCGAGGACCAGACCGGCCGCCATCAAGGACCATGGGCGGACCCGGCGCGCGATGACCGGGACCAGCATTGAGCCCACGACGAATGCGGCCATCGACGGCACGGTTGCCAACCCTGCCTGGAGCGGTGGTAGCCCGAGCACCAATTGCAGGTACTGCGCGATGTAGATGTACGCTCCAAACGCGACGAGCGTCCCAAGCAGGTAAACGGCCAGTGACGCACTGAACGCGCGCGACCGGAACAGCCGAAGGTCGATCAGCGGGTGGGCCAACGCGCGCTGGCGCCGCAGAAAGGCGGTGCCGACAGCGAGACCGGTCACGATGGTGAGGGCGGGCACCCACCCCAAGCCGTGCTCGGCGATCCGCTTCAGGCCGTAAATCACCAGGAGCACGGCGGCGAGCGACAGCGCCGCGCTGAACAGATCCAGTCGCCCCGCTTGGGGATCACGGAACTCCGGGAGGAGAATCGGCCCCAGCACGAGCAAGAGCAGCATCACCGGCACGCCGATCAGGAACACGAGCCCCACCAGAAATACTGCAGCAGCACCCCGCCGAGCAGCGGACCGATCGCGCCGCCCACCGAGTAGCTGGTGACCCATACGCCGATCGCGACCGTGCGCTGATGCGGGTCGAGGAACATGCTGCGGATCAAAGACAGGGTCGACGGCGCCAATGTCGCACCAGCGACCCCGAGCAGCGCCCGGGTCGCGATCAGCATCTCAGCACTGGTCGAGAACGCCGCGATCACCGAGGCGACCCCGAATGCCGCCGCGCCGATCAGCAGCAGCCGGCGGCGGCCGATCCGGTCGCCCAGTGTGCCCATGGTGATGAGCGATCCGGCGATCAGGAATCCGTAGATGTCCACGATCCACAAGAGCTGCGCGCTGCTGGGCTTGAGCGCCTCGCTCAGCTTGGGCACCGCCAGGTTCAGCACGGTCAGGTCCATGGAATAGAGCAGACAGGGAAGGGCGATTACGGCGAGCCCGATCCAGTCGCGCCGCGTCGCCTTTGGACCACCCACGATCATCTCTCCTCGAGGACCGAGAGGATGTTGCCGGCGGGATCCTTGAACCAGGCGATGACCGGCCCGCCGCCGCGCAAGACTCCTCGTGCATCTGTCTTGAGACCGACCTCGTCGTAGATCTCGAAGCGCACGCCGCGTTTCGTGAGCTCTTCTACCGCCGCATCCACATTGTCCACCGGGAAGTTGAGGATCGTGAAAGTCGCCGGAGAATGATTCGGCTTGGGGTACACGAGTACCCTGGAGCCACCCGCGAAGTGGAGATGTAACAAGCCGTGAGACTCCGACACGTTCAGGCCGAGGATCCGGCCGTAGAAGTCCTTCGCCACTTGGAGGTTGTTTACCGAAAAGCCGGAAAACGCCTTTGAGTCCTCGAGCATTGTGCCACCTCTTTCAATCGGTTCATCGCGCAACGGTTGCAACCTCTACCTTGATGGCGCGCCACTTCCCCTGGCGGAACCGCAGTACGCTCAACGCGCAACGGGTGATGTGCCCCAGCAGGATGGCCGTCCAGATGTCGGCGGGGCGCAGGCCGCGCGTCGCCTGGAACAGGGTGCAGAGACCGAGCGGCACCACGATCTGAGACACGATCGAGATGTAGAGCGGCGAGCGGGTGTCGCCCGTGCCCTGGAGTCCGCCCGTGTACGTGAGCGCGACGGTGACGAACAGTCCCGAAACACTGAGGAAGCCGAGCAGCTGGACGCCCAGGCCGACGACCACCGGGTCGGTCATGCCGAACAGCCCGAGCAGGGAGCGCGGGATTGTGAGGAACAGGATGCCGATCGCGGCCGCGAGGCCGAGCCCCAGCCCCGCCGCGACGTGCACGCCGTGCACCGCGCGCTCGGGACGGCCGGCCCCCAGGTTCTGACCGCCGACGGTCGCGGCGGCGCTCATCAACCCCACCGACGTCCACGTGATGAAGGAGAAGAGCTCGGTGTAGCCCACCGCGTAGGCGGCCTGTGCCTGCGCGCTCTCCGCCAGCGAGCCGATGAAACGGAGCAGCAGCACGCCCGCGATGTTCATCGCGATTCCCTGAACGCCGGTGGGCAGCCCGAAGCGAAACAGCTCGCGGATGATGCCCCAATCGGGCCGCCAGCTCATGCCGCGCTGCCAGGTCACCGGGAGGCGCCCCGAAAACAACAGGTATCCCGCGATGCCGCTCACCACGATGCCCGCGACTGTAGTGCCGACCGCGGCGCCGGCGGTGCCCAAGCGCGGGAAGGGTCCGAGGCCAGTGATGAACGCCACGTTGCACGCGATGTTCAGAACGGTGAGAAGCACGCCCAGGCGCAGCGGCGTGCGCGCGTCGCCCGCCGCCCGCAACGCCCCGCTCACCATGAAAAAGAGCAACATCCCGAGGCTGCCTACGAACATGATGCGGAGGAATGGCAACGCCTCGACCTGCACGGCGGGCGCGGCGTTCACCACCCGGAGCAGCGACGGCGCCAGCACCCACCCCAGCGGGGCCAGCAGCAATCCCCACAGCGCCACCGCAGCGAGGAACGCCTGGTAGACGGTGCGATTCACGTTGTCCGGGTCGTTGGCCCCGGCGAAGCGGGCCACTAGCACACCCATCCCGCCGAACACCGAGATCACGAACACAATGACGACGATGAAAATCTGGATCGCGACGCCGATCGCGGCGTTGCCGGCGTACCCCACGAAGTGCCCCACCAGGGCGTGATCGACCACGCCCTGGAGCCCGGCGATGAGGTTCTGCAGCATGGTGGGCCAGGCCAGCATCCAGACGGCCCGCGCGAGCGGGCCCTCGACGATGGAGCGGTCGAGCGGCTTACCTCCCCCGCTTGGCATCCAGGCTCCAGGGCCCCGGCCCGGCGGCGGAGATATAAAGCCAAACAAAGCAGAACATGATGGCGGGATGCCCCTGGTTCAGCACCGGCCAAAAGCCCTGCGGCGCGTGGCCCAGGAAATACGCGATGGCCATCTCGCCCGCGACGATGAAGGCGACTGGCCGCGTGAAGAGGCCCAGCAGCAGCAGGAGACCGCCAAACGTTTCGAGGATGCTGGCAAGGCCAACCAGCGACACGACTGGGGCGGTGCCCCCGCCCGGCATGATGGCCGCAGGAAACGCGAACAGCTTGGCCGTCCCGAACTGCATGAAGAGAAATGCGGCGACGATCCGGAGCACGCTGAGCAGGTAGGGCGCTCGCGCCGGCCACTTCGCGGCGATGCTTGGTGCGGTCATATCACGCGTCTCACTTTCCGTTCTCGGAGTGGGAGTGCCCGCCCCCCGGTGGACAGCCATGAGCCTCCCAGAATCAGCACCAATCCTGCTACGGACGTGGGCCCGAGATGCTCGTCGAGCACCACGACGCCCAGCAGCACCGCGACCAGCGGGTTGATGTACGTGATGACGCTCGCCCGGCTCGGTCCGGCCTCCGCAATGAGCCGAAAAAATACGACGAGCCCCAGCGCCGTGCAGACCACGCCCAGCACCGCGATGGCCCACAGCGCGGACGGCGGGATCGCGTGCGGCGGGCTCGCGAACACCGCAGGTAACAGCGCGACTGTCGACAGGGCGAGACTCGCGGCCACCGGACCGAGCGGGTCCAGATCGGCCAATCGCCGGCTCACGATGATGGGCGCCGCGGCGTAGCCCAGCGTCGCCACGAGCACGAGCGCGGCACCGAGCAGCTCCTCCCGGCGACCCGCGACATCGATCCCGAGCAGCGCCACGACCCCACCGAGCCCGATCACCAGCCCGAGCAGCCGCAGCCCGGTCGGCTTGTCGGCGGGCGACAGGCGCACCGCCAGCAGGGCGACGAACAGCGGCATCGACGCGATGAGAATCGCGGTCAGGGACGAAGAGATGTACCGCTCGCCCATCGCGATGAGGACGAACGGCACGGCGATTTCACAGGCGGCGTAGGCGGCAATCGCCCCGCCGTGCCCCCGCAAGCCGCGGAGCGCGCCGCGGTGCAGCGCCAATGGCAGGAGGAGCGCGGCGCCGAGCGCGACCCGCGCCCAGGCGATAAAGCCGGGCGGCACGCCGGCGTCGACCGCTACCCGGATGAACAGGTACGGCACGCCCCAGATCGCCGAGCTGAGGGCGAAGAGCCACCACGCGCGAGGGGTCATGTGTCCTTCCCACGACGAACCAGGCTCGGCGAAATCGACACGGTTACTGCCTTGAGGCAGCGCTCCAGCAGACGGGCATCCCCCAACCGGTTGACGTACCCGGCGAATGCAGGGGTGGGCCCGCGCCACCGTAGCTCGTCCACGTCCTGGAACAGGCGCGCGTCCGTCCGGAGCGTGGCCAGATTCTTGAACAGCAACGCCCGCTCACGGTTGTCCCCCAGCACCTTCGCCGGGAAGTCCTCGATGCGGCCGTGTTGGTTCAGCAGCCGAGCCGCCGTGACCGCGCCGATCCCCGCAATGCCCGGATAGCCGTCGGCCGCGTCGCCCACGAGGGCGAGGAAGTCGGGAATCAAGCCGGGGTCCACTCCGAACTTCTCGCGCACCCCTGCCGCATTGCGAATCGTGTTCCCCTTGCGGTCTACCTGCACGACACGATCGCCCCGCACGCACTGGGCCAGGTCCTTGTCGGGCGTCCAGATGCACACTTTCTCCACGCGCTCATCTCCGGAGGCGATGTGCGCCGCCGACGCCAGGGCGTCGTCAGCTTCCAGCTCGATCATGGGCCAGACCACCACTCCCATCGCTGTGAGCGATTGCTCGAGCGGCTGGAATTGCGCGAGCAGCGCGGGCTCGATGCCCTCCCCGGTCTTGTAGTCGGGCCAGAGGTCGTTGCGGAACGACTCGATGACGTGATCGGTTGCCACACCGATGTGAGTCGCTCCGGTCTCGATCATCTCCAGTATCGAGTGCAGCACGCCACTGACGGCGCCGAAGGCCTCATCCTTGCCTTTGCTGAAATGGCGCCGGCCGTAAAACTGGCGGAACAGTTCGTACGTGCCGTCGATGAGATGAACGATCACCGTGCTGGCGATGGGGGGGTCAGCGTCTCGACGAGACGTCCGTGAGGAGGCTCAACAGCGTCCGCGGGTGCTCGGCCTTGGTCACGTGGCGGTCGAACCCCGCGGCCAGGGCCCGCGCCTTGTCCGCCGGCTGCCCGAATCCGCTCAACGCGATCAAATACGGCGAGCCGTACTTCTGGTCGCGACGGATAGCAGTGGCGACGGCATTGCCGTCCATTTGGCCGGGCAGTCCGATGTCGCACACGACGATATCGGGGTGGAAACTTATGGCTTTCGTCAGGGCCTGCTCGCCGTCCGCCGCCACGTCGACCTCGTGGCCGGCCACTTCCAGGACGCTGCGGAGGCTCTCGGCAAAGTCCCAGCTGTCCTCGACGACCAGGATTCGATGACGCGGGGCGCCGGGGCCCGCGGTGGCGGCGGTTGGCGACCCGGAACCTGCATCGGGCGTGCGGTCCAGCAGCGGCAGGCGAACCGTGAACTCGGCGCCGCGACCGCGGCCTTCGCTACGCGCTTCCACGGTGCCACCGTGGGCCTTGACCAGCCCGTGGACCAGGGCCAGTCCCAGGCCCAGGCCACCCCGCGTACGGACGTCGCCGGCGTCCACCTGGCTGAAGGGTTGAAACAACCGGGTGAGCATCTCCGGTTCGATGCCGATGCCGCTGTCCCGCAGACTGAGCGCCGCCCAGGTCCCGCGTCGTCCCGCCTCAAGGACAGCGTCATGAGGCCGCCCCGGTCGGTGAACTTCGCGGCGTTGCCGAGGAGGTTCACGATGATCTGAGCGATCCGCACCGGGTCGCAATTCACCCACAGTGGGCCGGCGGGCAGGCTCACGTCCATGCGGACACCCGCGGCGTCCAGCAGGGCGCGTTGATCTTCGGCGGTCGTCCGCACGAGGTCGACCAGGTTCTGGTCCGATCGGTTGAGCGACGTCCCACCGCTGGCGATCCGGGAGGCATCCAGCAGCTGGTTCACGAGGGCGGCGAGGTGCTCGAGCTGGCGGCCGGCAATCGCCAGGGCGTCTTGGCCTCGCTTGACGGCCGTACCCTGACCCTGAAGCACCCCGAGACTGATCTGCAGTGAAGCCAGGGGGCCGCGCAGCTCGTGGCTGAGGGTTGCGAGGAACTGATCCTTACGCCGGGCTTCGTCCTGCAGGCCCCGTACGCGGTTGAGCTCCGTCAAGTCGCGAAACACCGCCGATGAACCGGTCAGCCGACCCTCGGCATCCTTGACGGGCGAGACGGCTACCAGAACTGCGATGCGCTTGCCACCTTTCGTGAGGCGGGTCGACTCGAACGGCGCCACTCGCCCTCCCCGCCGTAGCACATCGTCGGTCTGCTCGATCTCCATTCGGAGGTCGGGTGGGACGATGAGGTCGAAGATGGCCTTCCCCACCGCCTCCTGCTCCGAGTAGCCGAACAGTCGCGCCGCCGCCTCGTTCCAGCTCGAGATCGCCCCGTCGAATGCGCGACTCACGATCGCATCATGCGAGGACGCCACGATCGCCGCCAGCCGGGCGTGCTGCTGCTGCGCCGCTTCGAGCTGCGAGACGTCGAGGAACGTGACGACGAGACCGTCGAGCGTGTTGTCCAGGCGCCGATATGGCAGCATGCGGACGATGTAGGTGGCGGACCCGTCGCCGAGATGCACCTGACGTGACCGGGGCCCGGCGGTCCGGAGCACCTCTTTCATGTCGGGCAGCAGGTCCTCGGTAAACCGCGGCGCGATATCGGTGATCGGGCGCCCGACATCGGTGTCGATCAACCGGAACACCTGCGACGCAGCCGACGTGAACCGGTTGATGCCCAGGCTGCCGTCCAGGAACAGGGTGGGGATCAGGGTCGCCTGAAACAGGTTCTCCAGGTCGCTGTTCGCCTGGTCGAGCTCTCTCACCTTGCTGTTCAGCTCGGCGTTGATCGTCTCGAGCTCCTCGTTGACCGACTGGAGCTCTTCCTTGGAGGTCTGCAGCTCTTCGTTGGACGACTGCAGCTCCTCGTTGGTCGCGAGCAGCTCCTCGTTCGCGGATTTGAGCTCCTCGTTCGAGGTCTCGACCTCCTCGACCGTTGCCTGCAGGTGATCCTTGGTCGTGCGCAGCTCAGTCTCGAGCTGCTGGACGACGCTGTCATCCGTCGTTCGGGCCGCCGCGCTTCCGGCCGCGGCGTCCTCGCCGCTCTCGGGTGGGCCGACCTCCTGGAATACGACGAGGAACAGTCCGGCATCGGCCCCCAGCTCCGTCACGGGACGCACCAGGAGGTTGATCCGCTGGACCTCGCCGTTGGTCTCCAGGGGCACGTTCTGGTGCACCACGGTCTCGCCCGTCCGGACGGCCTTGTGGATCGCCGTCCGCAGGTCGAGGCGCAGCCCCGGGCGGGCCATTTGGACCACATCGGTGCTCGGTGCGCCTGGTGCCGGCTCGAGATACTTGCCGGTGCGAGCCGAGAAGTGCAGCGCCTCGGCCCGCGCGTTGACCACGACCCACGCGGGCGTATACCGGTCGAGCAGCACACGCTCGAGCGCCGTCACCAACGCTTGCTGCTCCGAGCGTGCACCGGCGGCGGCGGGAGCCCGCCTGACGGACGCACGGGCGGACAGCGCCGCGGGCAGGGCTTCGATTACGCGTGTGACCGTGGCGCCGCGCTGGAAGATCCGGTGCTTGCGGTCCACCGTGCGGAACATCTCCGGCGGCCCGACCAGGCTTTCGGAGGGTCCGAGAAACAGGTGGCCGCCGGGGTGCAGGGAGTAGTGGAACAGACTGTTCACGTACCCCTGGACATCGGCCTCGAGGTAAATCAGCAGGTTGCGGCACACGACGAGGTCGAGACGGGAGAAGGGCGGGTCCTTGATCAGGTTGTGGGTGGAGAAGATGCACATCTCCCGGAGTTCCTTGGCCACTTGGTACACGTGGTCCTGCCTGCTGAAAAACCGCTCGAGGCGCTCCGGGGTGACGTGCTCGGCGATGCCTTCGGCGTACCGCCCGTTGCGCGCGAACTCCAGCGCCTCGTCGTCGATGTCCCCAGCGAAGATCTGCACCCGCGTCCGCGAGTCCTGCCGCAGGATCTGCTCTCTGAGCAGGATGGCCACCGAGTACGATTCCTCGCCGGTAGAGCAGCCGGGCGTCCACACGCGGAGCGTACCGTCCACCGTCGCCACGTCGACGAGCCGCGGAATCACATCGCGTGCCAGCGCCGCGAACGCCTCCGGGTCCCGGAAGAAGTGCGTGACACCGATGAGCAGATCGCGGAACAGCTTGTCCGCTTCGCCGGGACCCTCGCGCAGGCGCTCGATGTACGCCGCCACCGAGGGCGCCTGGAGCACCTGCATGCGCCGTTGGATGCGCCGCACCAACGTGGGGGGCTTGTATCGCCTGAAGTCATGACCCGTCTTGTGCAACAGGATCGTGCAGATGCGCGTCAGCTCGTCGCTCGTCGCCAGGACCAGGGCTTCCGGCCCCTGCTGATCGCGCAGCCGGCGCAGGTAGGTGGCATACTCCATCAGCTTGGCGGCGAGCTCCTCCGGCGGGAGCACGTGGTCCACGAGTCCGGTGGAGATCGCGCTCCGAAGGATGGGGTCGTGCTGCGCGGACTCCGGAGACTGCGCCATGGCCATGCCGCCGTGTTCCTTGACCGCGCGCAGGCCGATTGTTCCGTCGGAGCCCGACCCGGAAAAGAGCAGGCACACCGCGTTGTGCCCTTGGTCCTCGGCAAGCGAGCCGAACAAGCGGTCGATCGGCAGCCGAGGACCGCTGTCTCCACCCGCCGGCCGGACCCGAAGCACGCCTCCTTCGATCGTGAGAATGCCGTTGGGTGGAATGATGTAGACGTGATCGGGCTGCACGGGCGTCCCGTCAATTGCCTGTGTGACGCTCATGCGTGTCACCTTGCCCAACAGCTCGGGGAGCAGGCTCGGGTGGTGAGGGTCGAGGTGTTGCACGAGCAGGAACGCCATGCCCCCCGAGACCGACGACGGGGCAGAGACGGGGGGAGCCGGTGGCAGGCGGCGCCGGATCGCGTGCAGCGCGCTTGCGCCGCGGGCGGGATGGTGACAGGAGGCCTCCTCGCAGCCGTCGATGCTACGTGAACCTAAGGCGCGGGTCAAATCAACCGGTGTGAGGGTCGTCACTCCGCGCGCGCCCACGCCGCGCGCGTGCGAGTAGCAGCACGCGTTCGCAGGCCTTCATCAGCCTCGAACTGCGTTCACCCTGGTTATCGGCCGCCGCTCACGATCAGCACTACGGCGGCCAGCGCGCAGCCGACGCCGGTGATTTGCCACGGGCGGAGCCGCTCTCCCAGGACGATCCGCGCCAGCAGCACGGTGCTGGCAGGGTATAGCGAGGATAACGTCACCACGATGCTGAGCGGCCCTTCGCGTGTCGCAAGAAGGTAGAGGGCGTTGGCGAGCATGTCCATCACGCCGGCGACGATGACGAGCGCGGTCACACGCGCCGGCATCCGGATGGAGCGCCCCCCGGCGATCGCCATCACGGCGAAGATTGTCACCGAAACCGCGCGCGCGACCAGCAGCGGCCACATGCCCGCGCGAGGTCCGGCTTGAGCGAACGATAGGAGGAACAGGCCGATCGCGACGCCGGAAGCGAGCGCGGTGCCGACGCCCGAGGGACGCCGGGGTGACGAGCCCGCCGCCTGTTGGCTCACCAGCACGATCGAGACTATTCCCAACGTGATGCCCGCGACGGCGAGCGGCACCGGTCGCTCGCCGAGCAGCACCGAGACCACCACCGGGATGGCGACCGCGCAGACGGCGGTCGTCGGGGCCACCACCGCCATCGTGCCGATCGCGAGCGCGTGATACAGCAGCGCGACGCCGATTCCGCCGGTCAGCCCGGCGGCGGCGCCCCACAGCAGATCAGCCCGCGCAGGCGAAGCGTGAGGCAAGAGGGGCATGATCAGCGCGAGCAGGATCAGCCCGGCGGCCTGGGAGAGCAGGACCACGGGGATGGTGCTGGCGTGCCGCGTCGTGAGACCGCCGGTGAAGTCAGCGGCGCCGTACAGCACCGCCGAACCGATCGCCAGGAGGTAGGCCACCTATCTCTCCCCGGTCATCGCTGTTCCACCCGCGCACGGGCGGCGCGCTCGAGCAGCAGCGTCCGCTCGCGGGCGTTGCGAGTGAGCGACGCCGCGCGCTCGAACTCGGCACGTGCCTCGGCGTAGCGGCCGAGCTTGTGGAGCAGGTCGCCGCGCACGGCGGGGAGGAGGTGGTACCGCTCGAGCGACGGCTCCGCCGTCAGCGTGTCCACGACCTCGAGGCCTGCCGCCGGACCGAACGCCATTCCCAGCGCGACCGCCCGATTGAGCTCCACCACCGGAGAGTGTAGCAGCTGGGAAAGCGCGTCATACAGCGCCACGATGCGGGTCCAGTCCGTCTCTTCCGGCGTGCGGGCGCGCGCATGACAGGCGGCGATCGCGGCCTGGAGCGCGTACGGGCCGTACCCGCCGCCGGGCGCCTCGGCGCGTTCCAACGCCGCCAGACCGCGGCGGATGAGCAGGTGATCCCACCGCCCGCGGTCCTGATCGAGCAGCAAAATCGGCTCCCCCGCCGGGCCGACCCGCGCGGCCGCGCGCGACGCCTGCAGCTCCATCAGCGCGACGAGGCCGTGCACCTCCGGCTCCAGTGGCGCGAGCCCGGCCAGGATCCGTCCCAGCCGGAGCGCGTCCTCGCACAGCGCCGGTCGCATCCAGTCGTCGCCCGCGGTTGCCGAGTAGCCCTCGTTGAAGATGAGGTAAATCACCTCGAGGACCGAGGAGAGACGGGCGGCGAGCTCGGGTCCCCGCGGCACCTCGAAGGGCACGCGCGCCGCCGCCAGCGTCCGCTTGGCCCGCACGATGCGCTGCGCGATCGTGGCCTTAGGGACCAGGAAGGCGCGTGCGATCTCGTCGGTGGCGAGGCCGCCCAGCAGGCGCAGCGTGAGCGCCGCTCGCGCTTCTGTCGTGAGCACCGGATGACAGGCCGTGAACATGAGGCTGAGCAGATCGTCCCCAACGTGATCGTCGAGCGCGGTGTGCAGCTCCCCCTCCGGACTCTCCTGGCGGGCTTCCAGTTCGTGACCGAGCTCCACGTGCTTGCGGTCCAGCAACTTGCCGCGGCGCAGGGAGTCGATGGCGCGGTGCTTCGCGGTGGCCATGAGCCAGGCGCCCGGGTTGTCCGGGACGCCCGACTCGGGCCACCGCTCGAGGGCCGCGACGAGCGCGTCTTGCGCCAGGTCCTCGGCCAGACCCACGTCGCCCACCATGCGCGTGAGACCGGCGATGACCTTGGCCGATTCGATCCGCCACACCGCCTCGATCGCGCGGTGGGTATCGGACGCCGTCACCGCTTGGCTTCGTTTTGCGCCACGCGCGCCTTGACGAGCTTCCGCACCAGTGCCGCGGGGAGGGGCTTGTCGACGGTGAAGCGGATGGTCCCCTTGGAGGTTTGGTATGGTGCGAGCGCCTTCCTGAAGGCCTTGGCGAGAGCGGTGCTCATGAACAGGCTGCAGTGCTCCTGGAACGCGGCGTAGCCCACCAGCATGCCGTGGTGCTTGAACATCGGGATGCCGTAGTTGATGACCTCGGTCGCGTTGGGGGCGGCGGCTTTGATCGCCTTGCGCAGCTTTTGGAGCGCGGCCCGCGGGGCGGGCGGGACCGCCCTCAAGTAGGCGGCCACCGAGTCGAATTTTTTCATGGACTTCATCCCACGTCCAATTTGCGGAAACGCTCCACCGCTTCGCTCGGCCCGAAGTCGTCCAGCTCGAACAGCTGGCGTACCTCGATTTCGCCGTCCTTGCCGTCGAGGGCGGGATTGGGGAAGCGGCGGGCCCACTCCATCGCTTCTTCTTTGGACTTCACCTGGATCATCGTGTACCCGGCGATCAGCTCCTTCGCCTCCGTGAAGGGACCGTCGACCAGGGTGCGTGTCGGGCCGGAGTACTTGATGCGCCAGCCCTTCGCGCTGGCCTGCAGTCCGGAGGCGTCGAGCAGCACGCCGGCCTTCTGCAGCTCCTCGTGGTACTTGGCCATCTCGGCGAACATCTGCTCGTGCGGCATGACGCCCGCTTCCGTTTCCTTGGTGGCCTTCACAATGATCATGAATCGCATGGGCCTACCTCCCCTTCTTAGCCTTGGCTGCTGCCGCGCGCAGCCGCTCCTCTTGCTCCCTGAACTCCGGCTTGAGCGCGGCCGCGAAATCATCCACCTCGAACACCTGGCGAATCTCCACCTCGCCCTCCTGGAAGGGGGCCCGCTTCAGCCACTCGATGGCTTCGTTCAGCGACTTTACTTGCCACAGCCAGAACCCGGCGATCAGCTCCTTCGTTTCCGCGAAGGGCCCGTCGATCACGGTCCGCTTGGTTCCCGAAAACCTGACGCGCGCGCCCTTGGAACTCTGCTTGAGCCCCTCGGCGGCGAGCAGCACGCCCGCTTTCTCGAGCTCCATGTTGAACTTGCCCATCTCAGTCAGGATCTTTTCGTCCGGGAGGACTCCGGCCTCGGAGTCCTGGTTGGCCTTGACCAACACCATGAAGCGCATCGTGATCTCCTTCACGCGCTCAGTGCTTGAAATGCGTGGGAACCCGCCGCCCGTCGGGCAAACAACGCGATGGGGACGCCGATCAGGAACGCATGTACGGCGATGCTGAGCACGATCCATAACGGATCGTTCGACCGGGGCCCCGCCGCCGACAACGGCAGGACGACGTAATTCATGATGCCGTAGAGGAGCAGCCCGTAAGCGGCGCCACATGCCACGGGGCGTTGCCACAAGACCGGCCAGCGGCGGGACACCAGGTAATAGGCCACGGACATCGAGATCGCGATGAAGTAATGCAACGCCAGCCCGAGCGCCGCGGTGGCCCGGCCGCCCGTAAAGCTGGCCTCACCCAACAGACCGGCGGCCACCGACTGCATGATGCGCTGGGCCGGCACGCCGCGCTTCACGGCCCAAAAAGTACACGCATAGGTGATGTCCAGTGTGCCGGCGACGACTCCGCCGGCCAGCACGAACGTGAGCGCTCGGCGCATGACACCTCCTCAGTGGCCGCTCGACGCCGGCTCGTCGAGGAACGGAATGACCGTCGCCGCCAGGGCCGGAGCGTTGAAGATGGTGTAGTGCGTCAAACCCGGGAGAAATGGCAAGCCTCGACTTCGGGCGCCCCGAGCCGTCCCACCCGCCGTCGCGCTGGCCGCCACCGAGCAGCCCGAACAGCTCCACCGCATGCGCGGGCGGGAAAATGTCGGCATCCGCGGCGACGATGAGCGTCGTCGCCTTGATGCCGGCGATCTGCTGCGAGAAGTCGAAGTCCTGCTTCATCGCCTCGCCGATCTTGCCCACGAGTCGGGGCCAGTCATCGGGCCGCGGGGCGATACTCGCGTACAGCTGATACATCGGCGTTTGCTTCATGGCCTCGGCCATGGCCGGACCCACTTGCCCCTGCTGCGCCAGGATGTCGGGATAGAAGCCGTTACGCCTGAATGGCGTCGAGACCACCACCAGCTTGCGCACCACTTCCGGATGTCGGATGGCGGTCTGGAGGGCGACGCCGCCGCCCAGCGAATAGCCCATGATGTCGGCGCCGTCGAGTTTCAGATACTTGATCAGCGCGGCAATATCGTCGGCCATGAGCTCGACGCTCAAGGCTCGATCGATGTCGGCGGTCCGCCCGTGGCCCTGCAGGTCCACGGCGATGACCTGCCGGCCCAGCGCGAGCGCTGCCAGGTTTGGCCTGAACATCTCGAGCGCGCCGAGGCCGCCATGCAGCAGCACGAGCGGGCGGCCCGCTCCCCCGATCTCGTAGTAGAGCTTGATGCCGTTCACTTCTGCGTACCGGCCCACCCCCTTCGTCTTGCCGCCCCACGCGCCCTGCGCGTCCCGCTTGGCCTGCGCCGGGGCGCGTGTCGGGGCCGCGATGATTGCGGCCACGGCGAGCGACGCGGTCATACTGCTCGAGGCGATGATGCTTCCGAAACCGGAACGCATTGACGTATCTCCTCTCGTAGGGTGGGCTCGGCCGCTGGCGAGAGAGTCCGCCCGGCCCGAGGTCCCGTTGTATGCATGCGACGAACGGGGCTGGGCCAAATCGACAGCTGCGCCGGCGTCAGCCGCCGGCGATGGCACCGATGACGAGAAGGGGCTCCGCCCCGGACGCGACCGCGTCGGGCAGCGGCGCGTCCGGGGGCTCGTGGGTCAGATCCCGTTGGCAGGCGAAGAACCGCAGGAACGGCCGGCGCTGCGCGGTCACGTGGTCGCGGATCGTCCCGCGGAGCACGGGATAGCGCGCCTCGAGCGCGTCGAGCACCGACGCCCGCGTGACCGGGCCGGCGACGTCGAGCAGTACGTCCTCCTTGACGTGCGCCAGATTCCGCAGATGCGGCGGGAGTGCGACCCTGATCACTTCAGGGTCTGGACCTCGACCGACAGCACGGCCGGGAGATCTCGCACGATGGGCGTCCAGTTGTCTCCGCTATCGGCCGACACGTACACCTGCCCGCCCGTGGTGCCGAAGTACACACCGCACTTGTCGAGCGAGTCGATGGCCATCGCGTCGCGCAGCACGTTCACGTAGCAGTCGCGTTGCGGCAGGCCCTTGGTCAGGGCTTCCCACTCGTTGCCGCCGGTGCGGCTGCGGAATACGCGCAGCTTCCCATCCGGCACGTAGTGCTCTGAGTCGCTCTTGATCGGAACGACGTAGATGGTGTCCGGCTCGTGGGCGTGCACGTCGACCACAAACCCGAAGTCGGTCGGCAGGTTGCCGCTGACCTCGTGCCACGAGTCGCCGGCGTCGTCCGAGCGCATGACGTCCCAGTGCTTCTGCATGAACAGCACCTTGGGACGCGACCGGTTCAGCGCGATGCGGTGCACGCAGTGGCCCACCTCGGCGTTCGGGTCGGGGATGTATTGCGAGCGTAGGCCACGGTTGATCGGCTTCCATGACGTGCCGCCGTCGTCGGACCGGAAGGCGCCCGCGGCCGAGATGGCAACGTACATTCGCTGTGGATTGGTCGGATCGAGCAGAATCGTGTGGAGGCACATCCCGCCCGCGCCCGGCTGCCACTTGGGCCCGGTGCCGTGGCCGCGCAGGCCGGGGACCTCCTGCCACGTCTTGCCACCGTCGGTCGTGCGGAACAGCCCAGCGTCCTCCACCCCGGCGTACGCCGTGTCGGCATCGGTGAGCGACGGCTCGAGGTGCCAGACGCGCTTGAACTCCCAGGGGTGCTGGGTCCCGTCGTACCACTGGTGGGTGGTGAGGGGCTTGCCCGTCTCAGGCGTCGCGTCGTAAACGAACTTGTTGCTTTCGCCGGTGGGCATGCCGTCCGGCGTCTTCCCCATGCCGCCGCCAGGCGTCTCCCACGTCTTGCCGCCGTCGCACGAGCGCTGGATCACCTGTCCAAACCACCCGCTCGACTGCGACGCGTACAGCCGGTTGGGGTCGGCAAGCGAGCCCTTCACGTGGTAGATCTCCCAGCCGGCGAAGTGCGGGCCGCTGACATCCCAGCGCTCGCGCTTGCCGTCCGCCGTCAGGATGAAGGCTCCCTTGCGCGTACCCACCAGAACTCGTACACCGCTCATGGCTCGCTCCTTTCGTGACGCGCCCCGTCACGGGGCCACGAAACACAATTCACGAATCTCGCACTCCCCTTCCCACCCTGGCCAGTGCTGCTGGTGCAGCCGCAGGAATTGCCGCGTAGCCTCGAGCGCCTCTGCCCGCGACTCCGCCTCGAGTACCGCGTAACCGCCGACGACCTCCTTTGCCTCGGCGAAGGGCCCGTCGGTCACCATGAGCTTTCCTCCGGAGATCCGGACGCGTGCGGCCGTCGAGCTGGCGGACAGTCCTCCGGTCTGGACCAGCGAGCCATCCCTGAGGGAGTCCTCGGTCAGCTTTGCCATGGCGTCCAGGAGCGCCTGGGGCGGGGGGCCTTGGTTTTCCGACGCCTTCACGATCGACAGGAATCGCATGGTCGCCTCTTTGTAGGGGTTTCGTGTTCTCTCCCCACACGACGAACGAGAGGCCTTGAGATCGACACGAGTGCTAAGTGATTGAAACGGCTGAAGCTCGCCTTCTTCGGAACCATCGCGCCTGTGGACACGTTGACGGGAAAACATACCGACCTACCCCGGCCTACTCGAGGCATCCTTTGATCACGGTTACAGGAAGTACCGGCACCATCGGCAGTGAGCTGGTTCGCTTGCTGTCGGCGGCGGGCGTCAGCACACGCGCCGTGCACCGAAACGCGAGCAAGGCGCGGTCGTTGCCCCACGTCTCATGGGTGCAGGCCGACCTCGACGACTCCGGCCAGGTCGAAGCCGCAGTCGCCGGGACGACCCGGCTGTTCCTCCTGACCGGCAACGAACCGGCCTTCGCGCGGGTCCAGATCGGGGTCGTTCGAGCGGCCGAGCGCCTGGGCGTGGAGCACATCGTCAAGCTCTCGGCCCTGGGCGCATCCGACCACTCGAAGTCGGCCATCGCGCGGGAGCATTGGCAGGTCGAGCAGGCGCTGTTGAGTACGCGACTGCAATGGACCATCCTGCGCCCGCACGCCTTCATGCAGAATTGGCTGGGGGACGTGGCCGAGTCCGTGCGCGCGGAGGGCCTCATCTACTCGTCGATCGGCGACGGGCGCGTGCCGTTCATCGACACGCGGGACATCGCGGCGGTGGCAGCGGAGGTACTGCTTCATCCCGAGGCGCACGTGGGCAAGAAGTACGTCCTCACCGGCGGGACAGCCGTAGGCTTTGCCGACCTCGCGGATGCTGTGTCGGAAGCGACCGGCCGCAAGATTACGTACCGGCCCATATCCATGGAGGAAGCCCGCGCTCGCCTGGCGGCCCGGGGTGTGGCTGCGCCGGCCATCGAGGCGATGCTGGCGATCGCGGCCTACCAGAGGGATGGCGGACCGACGGCCACGGTTTCGCCGACCGTCCAGCGCCTGCTCGGTCGCACGCCGCGCACCATTCGCGATTTCGCGCGTGACTACGCCGCGTCGTTTCGATAGGATCAGAGCATGAATACATCCGAAGCCGTGGGGCTGATCGCCGGGGCGATCCCGCGGCGTACGGGGACTTGGGCGGATCTCGGGGCGGGTGACGGCACGTTCACCCGCGCGCTCGTCGAGTTGCTCGGCCCACGCAGCCGGATCTACGCTGTGGATCGGGACGCGCGGGCGGTCGCGACACTCGCGGGCTGGGCCGCGCGGGAGGCGCCCAACGTGACCCCGGTGACGGCCGACTTCACGCGTCCGCTCGATTTCCCGGGCCTCGAACCGTCGACCCTCGATGGTCTGCTGCTCGCCAACTCGCTGCACTTCGTTTCGGATGCCGAGGCTGTGCTGGGGCGGCTCGCCGGGTGGGTGCGCCCGGGCGGTCGCGTGGTGGTGGTCGAATACGACCGCCGCGCCGCCAGTCGCTGGGTGCCCTATCCCATCCCGCTCGCGCGGCTATCGGCCCTCGTTGCCTCCGCGGGCTTCTCGGCGCCCACCGTCACGGGTGCGCGACCATCGGCCTTCGGTGGTGCCATCTACGTGGCTGCAGCTGACCGTCCTCATCCGACTTTCCGGCCTGCCCCCACCGGCGTTTGAAGGCGCTTCCGCTCGGCCGCGAGCTCGGGAATCGTGTCCACGAAGATGGTCGGCTGGAGCTGAGGTACTCTCGGTTCGATCGTATGCGCTCGACCATCCGATGCACCGTCCATCGGGTGCGGCCCCAGCCCACGTGCGTAGACACAAGTCATCGCTCCCTCCGTACGGTCTTCGATCGGCTGTCTATTGATTCGTCGTTCGGGAGGGGCCAGAATCGACACGACGACGCCCTGGCTCGATGGTCCACCCAATGGAATCTCGGCATAGACAACGGGCGAACCGCGGGGAATGTTTCCAGGATACCCATGAGCAAGAACCTCATCGCCAAGGCCGCGATTTCGATCAAGGCCCCCAGCACGAGGGTCTGGGACGCGCTTGTCACGCCCGCGGCCATCAAGCAGTACATGTTCGGTACCAACGTGGTCTCGGCTTGGAAGGAGGGCAGCGCGATCGTCTGGAAGGGTGTGTGGCAAGGCAGGTCGTATGAGGACAAGGGCGTGATTCTTCAACTCAAACCAGCCCGCACGCTTCAGTACACGCACTTCAGCCCGCTGTCCGGCCTCCCTGACCAGCCGGGCAGCTACCATACGGTGACCATCGAGCTGTCCGCCCAGGGTCCCGAAACGCGTGTTTCACTGTCTCAGGACAACAATTCCACCGAACAGGAACGCGAGCACTCGGAGAAAAACTGGGAGATGATGCTGGCGGGCTTGAAGCGATTCGTGGAAGGCGCGTGACGCCGAGTGGTGTCAGGTCGTCGCTGCGTGGGGATGGAACGCGCAGCTGCACCGCATCCTCGCGGCGTCGGGCGCACCCGGGAACACGTGGTAGTACATGGCCACGATCATCGGTATGAAGACCAGCGTGTTGTAGAAGAGGTGCAGCTCGACCCGCGGGATCCACAGCTGCACGATGCTTGTGGGGGCCGCGGCCCCGAACAGCGTCCGGCCCGCGATGACTTGACCTTGCAGCAGCGCGTGCTCGATGTGATGCCAGAACTGAATCGCGAGCGCCGCGACCCACCACGTGCGTGACCGGCCCACGAAGCCGGGCAGCAGCGTCCAGATGCCGACCAGCATGATCAGCGCATAGCCATAGTGCAGCACCTCGGAGTGCACGAGCCAGGGGAATGCCTGGCCCAGCACACCCCGCGCCTGGTGCAGCGGCCATTTCAGCACGTACACCTGATAAGCCTGCACCAGATGCTCGGCCCAGTGGGCGAGGACGACGACCATGAACGCCTGCAGGACCCGCTTGTGCCACGGGCCATTGAGCCTCCCGAGGAACGAGTCGGTGAGAGCGGTGTCTGTCATGGCGCGCATATTATGCGCCGACCCGGCGAGGGGCGGCAAGGGCTCTTGCCGAGACGGCGTGCGGCCGCCAGAATCGGGGGGCCCGGTCCACGCAGCAACCCGCGGCGAGAGAGGGAACCGTGCAGGTTGAGAGCTACGACGCCATCGTGGTGGGATCGGGGATCTCCGGCGGTTGGGCCGCCAAAGAGCTGACGGAGAAAGGGCTCCGCGTCCTGCTGCTCGAGCGGGGCAAGAACGTCGAGCACATCAAGGACTACGTCAACGCGACCAAGGCTCCGTGGCAGTACCCCCATCGCGGCGGGCGCACCCGGGCGATGGAGCTGGCTTACCCGGTGCTGAAGCGGGACTACCCGCTGAACGAGAAGAACCTGGACTGGTGGGCTTCGGACCAGGAGTCGCCCTACACCGAGGTGAAGCGGTTCGACTGGTTTCGCGGCTATCACGTGGGCGGCCGCTCGCTCATGTGGGGCCGTCAGAGCTATCGCTGGAGCGACTTCGATTTCGAGGCCAACGCGCGCGAGGGGATCGCGGTCGACTGGCCGATTCGCTACGCTGACATCGCTCCCTGGTACGATCACGTCGAACGCCACGCGGGCATCTCCGGGTCCCGGGAGGGGCTGCCGCAACTCCCGGACGGACAGTTCCAGCCGCCCATGCCGCTCAACTGCGGCGAGGAGATGATCGCCGGGCGGCTGCAGCGACAATTCGGCGGCCGGCGTCGGATCATCCCCGGTCGCACGGCCAACCTCACGCGACCGCTGCCGGGACGCTCCCCCTGTCAGTACCGCAACGCCTGTTGGCTGGGGTGCCCGTTCGGCGGGTACTTCAGCACGCAATCCTCCACGTTGCCCGCCGCCGTGGCCACCGGCCGGCTGACCCTCAAGCCGTACGCGATCGTCACTGAGGTGCTGTACGACCGCGACCGCAAGCGCGCCACCGGCGTTCGGGTGCTCGACGCGGTGACCGATCAGACCACCGACTACAGTGCCCGGGTCGTCTTCCTGTGCGCGTCGACGTTGAATTCGACGTGGCTGTTGCTCCGCTCCGCCACCGACGTGTGGCCCGGAGGTCTGGGGAGCAGCTCCGGCGAGCTGGGGCACAACCTCATGGACCACCACTTCCGGGTCGGGGCGCAGGGCCGGCTCGAGGGACTCGACGACAAGTATCAATTCGGGCGCCCACCCACGGGATTCTATATCCCGCGCTACCGGAACCTGTTCGGCGACAAGCGCGACTATCTGCGCGGCTTTGGCTACCAGGGGGGCGCCAGTCGTCAGGGGTGGTCGCGCGCGGTGGCCGAGCTGGGAGTGGGGGGCGCGTTCAAGGACGCCATGGCGCAGCCGGGTCCGTGGAGCATCGGCGCCACCGCATTCGGCGAAATGCTCCCGAACCATGCGAACCGAGTCTCGATCGACACCGCGCGCAAGGACAAGTGGGGCCTGCCGGTGCTCGCGATCGATTGCGCGACCGGCGAGAACGAGCGCCTCATGCGCCGGGACATGATGAACGACATGGCGGAGATGCTCGAGGCCACCGGCGTGAAGCAGGTCCGCACCTACGACCGGGAATACTTTCCCGGAATGGGGATCCACGAGATGGGGACGGCGCGGATGGGTCGGGATCCGAAGACGTCGGTGCTGAACGCGCACAACCAGGTGTGGGACGCCCCGAACGTGTTCGTGACGGACGGTGCCTGCATGACATCGACGGCGTGCCCCAACCCGTCGCTCACGTATATGGCGCTGACGGCGCGCGCGGCGGACTTCGCCGTGAGCGAGCTCACGCGGCACAACCTCTAACTCGCACGGTGGCTCGATGGAATCCATGATCGATCGGCGTGAAGCCATCCGCCGGGTTACCGCCCTGCTCGGCGGAATGGCGCTCGTCGGGGGGGGGAGCTCGCTTGTCAGCGCGTGCGAGCAGGCGCAGCGCGGTGCCGCGGGGGCGCGCGGGGGGGCGGGGACCTTTACGACCCGGGACATCGCCTTTCTGGACGAGATCGCGGAGACGATCCTACCCGAGACCAAGACGCCGGGGGCCAAGGCCGCCCAGGTCGGCCCGTTCATGGCGTTGATGGTGACTGACACCTACGACGAGCGTGAACAGGCCACCTTCCGCGACGGGATGCGCAAGCTGGACGAGGCGTGTAAAGCGATGCATCATGCGGCGTTCCTGGACGCGACGCCGCCGCAGCGGCTGGTCCTGCTCGAGCAGCTCGACCGCGAGCAGAAGGCCTATATGGACGCGAGGCATGGGGACGATACGCCTGCCCACTACTTCCGCATGATGAAGGAACTGGCGCTGCTCGGCTACTTCACGTCGGAAATTGGCTATACGAAGGCGATGCGGTATGTCGAAGTACCCGGGCGCTTCGACCCGTGCGTGCCGTATACACCCGGCGACCCTGCCTGGGCGCCCCACGCGTAGGAGAGTCTATGATCTCGCATTGTCGGCGCTGGCTCGGTTTCAGTCTCGTGGCAATGGCCGCGCTCGTCGCCGGCACGCGCGACGTGGTGGCGCAGGAGGTCATCGACGCCAAAGCGGCCGCCTACCTGCGCGATCGGTATCTCGCAGACATGGACACTGTGCACGTCAAGATCATGGCGCTGGCCAACGCCATTCCGGCGGACAAGTACGCCTGGCGCCCGGCTCAGGGTGTACGCTCGGTGTCCGAGGTTCTGATGCACGTGGCGTCCGAATGGCTGTTTTACGGTCCGCAATCGGTGGGAGCCAAGCCGCCTGCCGACTTTGGGCCGCCGCAGCAAACCCTGCCCAAGCTCGAGAAGGATTTTACCACAAAGCCCCAGGTGCTCGAGCAACTCGCCAAGGGGTGGGCCTACTACGTCGCGCAGATGAAAGCGGTGGATGCTGCCAAGCTCACGGGCCGCTACGCGCCTTGGAACACCACGCTCGCGGAGGCGGCGTTCGGGATGACGGGCGATCAGCACGAACACCTCGGGCAGCTGATCGCGTACGCCCGCTCGGTGGGGGTGCGACCGCCGTGGAGTAAGTAGCGCTATTTTTCCTGATACCGCACGGCCAGCGCAGTTCAGCGCTGGCCGTTTGTTTTTCGGTTCACCGGGGCTTGATCGCGAGCAGTCAACCCCACAGACAATCCAACCGAGGCAGAGAGCCCGTGAGCCGTATGATCGAGGCACGCAATCCGATCGGGGAATTGGTAACAGGGCGAGAGTGGGACCAGTTGCGGGACGCGCTGCGGCCGATGCACCCGTCGGACATCGCAGACGTCATCATCGCGCAGCCGACCGAAACGGAGGGGATAATCTTCCGCCTGCTTCCGAAAGAGAAAGCGGCGCGGGTGTTTGCCTATCTCCCTCCGGCGGAGCAGCGCCAGCTGCTCGACTCGCTGTCGAACGAGCAGGTGCGCCACCTGCTCGACCTGATGAGCCCGGACGACCGGACGCATCTGCTCGAGGAAATGCCCGCCGAGGTCACGCGGGAGCTGCTCTTGCAGCTCGATCCCCAGGAGCTTCGGGCCGCGCGTAAGCTGCTCGGCTACCCCGAAAATACTGCCGGCCGGTACATGACTCCCAAGTACGCTTGGATCTATCCGGATATGACCGCCGCGGCGGCGCTCGACAAGATCCGGCAGACCGGCAAAGGGAAGGAAACCCTCAATTGGATCTATGTCATCGATGCCGGTGGCAAGCTGATGGAGGATATCCGTCTCGCGAATTTGGTGCTCGCGCCCGCCGAGTCGAACGTCATGGGGATCGACGATCCCGAGCTGGTCTCGGTGCGGGCCACGGACGACCGTGACAGCGTCCTGAAAGCGTTCGAGAAATACGACCGTGCGGTGCTGCCCGTGACCGATGATCGCGGCTACATGCTGGGCATCATCACCGTGGACGACGTGCTCGACATCGCGGAGCAGCGTGCGACCGAAGACATCCAGAAGCTCGGCGGATCGGAGGCCCTCGGCGCGTCGTACCTCGACGTGAGGTTCAGCACGGTGCTGCGCAAGCGCGGCGGCTGGCTGGCGGCGCTGTTTCTCGGCGAAATGCTTACCGCGACCGCGATGGGCTATTTCGAAGCGGAGATCGCGCGCGCCGTGGTGCTGGCGCTGTTCGTGCCGCTGATCATCAGCAGCGGTGGCAATTCCGGCTCGCAGGCGACGTCGTTGATCATCCGCGCTCTCGCGCTGCGCGAGCTGCGGCTGCAGGACTGGTGGAAGGTGTGCGGCCGCGAAGTCGCCGCCGGTCTGGTCCTGGGCGCGTTTCTGGGCGCCATCGGCTTCCTCCGCATCGTGCTGTGGCAGCGCCTGCGCTTCGTCGACTACGGCCCGCACTACCTGCTGGTGGCCCTCACGGTGTGCGGGGCCCTGATCGGAGTCGTTGGCTTCGGCACACTCACCGGAAGCATGCTGCCGTTCATTCTGCGAAAGCTCGGCTTCGATCCCGCCACCGCATCGGCGCCGTTTGTCGCCACGCTGGTAGATGTCACAGGCCTGTGCATCTACTTCGGGGTGGCGCTCTTGATTCTGCGCGGAACGTTGTTGTAGCGGTCAGGTTCACAGACGCCAATCAATCGGCAGTCACTGCGGTAGTGTGACGTGAAACCGAGAAGCGAAAAGGGATGACCGCGAACAAGCGGCTCGGCCTTGCTGCCCTGAGCGCCCTGGTGGCGACAACCACCGGCGCGGCGGTCGTCTGCGGGCAGACGGCGGGCGCGGACAATGGCGCCCGCGCCGTCATCCCTACCTTCTCGTATACCGGCGAGCTCGTCCAGGACGCCGTCGACGGCACTCGGCGCGGTTCGGCCTTGGTCGGCGCGGCGGGCGTGCAGGTCACACTGTTGCTGGGGCGCCTCGTCGGGTGCCATGGGGCGCAGCTGTTCGTGTTCGCCCTCGGCACACACGGCGGTGCGCCGAGCGAGCTGGTGGGCGACGTGCAGGGCGTGAGCAACCTCGAGGCGCCCGCCGACGTGCAGCTCGAGGAAGCGTGGCTGCAGCAGAACCTGCTCGGTAATCGCCTGTCGTGGCTTGTCGGGCGCTACGACCTGAATTCGGAGTTCTACCGACTGCAGTCGGGGGCGCTGTTCATCAACAGCTCGTTCGGGATCGGCCCGGAACTCGCGCACAGCGGCGCGGCCGGGCCGTCGACCTTCCCCAACACCGCGTTCGGCACGCGCGTCGACTTCAAGCCCTCGCGGAATGTCGCGTGGCGGGCGGCCCTCCTCGACGGCGTGCCGGTCGACCGCCCGGGGGAGGGCATCCGGTTGTTCGCGCCGGGGGACGGCGCCCTGCTCGTAGGGGAGGTAGCGCTGCTCGAGCGTCCTGACATGGGGGGCGTGCCGCGACAGCGGCGTTTCGGAATCGGCCGCGGGCTCATGCGTTCCTATGCCGCGAAGGTCGCGCTCGGCGCCTGGTACTACACGGCGCGATTCCACGATCTCAGCGACACGACGCAGCATCGAGGCAGCGGTGGCGCATACCTCATCGGGGATCTGAAGGTGCGGTCGGTAACCGCGTTCGTGCAGCTCGGGTTGGGTGATGGGCGCGTGAACCAGATCGGCGGCTACGTAGGCGGTGGGCTCACGTTCACCGGGCCACTCCCGAGCCGCGCGCAGGACATGGCTGGGCTGGCGGTGGCCGCCGCCCGGAATGGATCGCACTACGAGCGCGCCCAGACGGCGGCCGGCATTCCCACAGTGGGGGAGACCACCGTGGAGCTCACTTATCTTGCAGCGATCGGCTCCTGGCTGACCCTACAGCCCGACCTGCAATATGTGATCCATCCCGGGGGCACACGGACGACGCGGAATGCTGTGGCGCCAGGGCTACGCATCGCGGTATCGCATTGATGCGCCATCTTGGCCGGGTGCGCCGCTATGCCTTCCTCCCGAACCGCTCGAAGCGGTACGCGAGTTCCGGACCTTCGTCCCTCTCATACGCGAGCTGGGCCACGAGCAGCGTGAACGGCTCGCTGTACCGGGCGATCCGTAAGGGCCCAGCGTCTACAGGATCGAACCCCACGTCGCGGATCAGCGTAGCGGCAGTCTTTTTGCTCCTGGCATCGTCGCCGCAGTAGACGAGGCTGGGTCTCCTGGTTTTGCGCCGAGCCTCGAACACACCAAACAGCACCTCGCTCGGCACCGTGTTGAACGCGGAGACGACCCGACCTCTGGGAAGCTTCTTTGCAAGCTCCTCGGCACCGGAAGAGGTGTGCGCGATGACGAGGGCAGTGTCGTCGGCATTCATCGGGAGCGAGCAGCTGACGATGACCTTGCCCGACACATCGCCCGCTTGTTTCAGCACGTCGTCGACTCGGGACCAGTGCACGGCCAGCAACAGTGCGTCTGCTTTGCGGGCGGCCTCACCCGGGGAGCCAGCCCGCGCGTTCCCCTGCGCCTCGCGGGCGAGTCGCTTCAGTTTTTGCTCGCTGCGCGCGTAGCTGAATACCACCTCATGCCCGGCGCGCGCGAACAGCGTTCCAAGTTTGCCGCCCATCAGTCCCGAACCCAGGATCCCGACTCGCATGTCAGAGACCCGTCCGTTTCTCCAGCGCTTCGGGGTAGCGCGCGCCCTGGATTGTGATCTGCGAGGCGGCGGTTTCGATTTCGCGGAGATCATCGGGCGTCAGCCGGATTGCCGCGGCGCCGATGTTCTCTTCCAGGCGCGCCAGTTTGGTGGTGCCCGGGATGGGGACCATCCACGGCTTCTGGGCGAGTAGCCACGCGAGCGCGATTTGCGCCGGCGTCGCCCGCTTCCTTTCCGCAATCCTCCGCAGGACGTCTACGATGGCCTGATTGGCTCTGCGGGCCTCAGGCGTGAAGCGCGGCACGATGTTCCGGAAGTCGGAGCTCACAAACGTCGTCTTCTCGTCAATCGTGCCCGTCAGGAACCCCTTGCCGAGGGGACTGAAGGGCACGAATCCGATGCCGAGCTCCTCGAGGGTTGGCAGCAGCTCTTCTTCCGGGCGCCTCCACCACAGTGAATACTCACTCTGCACGGCGGTGACCGGTTGGACGGCATGGGCCCGGCGGATCGTGCGCGCGCCGGCTTCGGACATGCCGAAGTGCTTCACCTTGCCCTGCGCAATCAATTCCTTGACCGTGCCCGCCACGTCCTCGATCGGGACGTTCGGGTCGACCCGATGCTGATAGTAGAGATCCAAGACGTCTGTCCTGAGCCGTTTCAGCGAACCTTCGACGCTCTGCTGGATGCGCTCGGGCCGGCTGCCCTGCACCTGCTGCCCGTTCTCGATTTTGATGCCAAACTTGGTGGCAATCACCACCTGAGCGCGCACTGGCGCCAACGCTTCCCCAACGAGCTCTTCGTTGGTGTACGGACCGTAAATCTCGGCGGTATCGAAGAATGTGACGCCGCGTTCCACGGCTGTACGGATGAGTGAGATCATCGCCTGTTTGTCCGGGGGGATACCGTAGCTCTGGCTCATCCCCATGCAGCCGAGCCCGAGAGCCGAGACTTCCAGGCTACTCTTTCCGAGTTTGCGCCTTTGCATGCTGTCTCTCCGAATGGTTCTCTCTTTTCGGGTTGTGCACTGGATCGCAACCCTCGATGTAGGTGAGCTCGCGGCGCTCGGCGGCACACCGCAGCATGAGCGCGCCTCGACTCATGTCGCCTCGCCCGATGAACTCGCGGGGAAAGTGCAGTCGGGGCCCCAGGACCACTTTCAGGGGCTCGACGTACTTCGTCGTCGCGATACTACCGAGCAAGACGGCGGCGTCCGTGGGACGTAGCTGTTCGAACAGCCGGGCGGCATCGCGCTGCAACGGGCGGGTGTAGCGCCGATCGTTCGGATCGACCGGAATCCGCGCGATCGCCCGGAGCCCGTCGAGATCGATGACGGCATGGGGAGGGCACAGTCCCAAGCCCGAGCCCGCTCATGAAGGTGTAGACCTCGCCGATCGTCGCCCCTTCGCGCGATCGCAGGCGTTGCGCTAGCGCCGAGCGGGCGTCCTTTCGCAGGAGAAACCCGGCACGCTTGCCTGAGGAATTGGCGGGCGAGAGCAGAAAGACCTGGTGACTCGGGGACATTGGCAGCCTCAATCTAAGCGGACTATTCTTTCAAAGTATGCCGGGACTCCGCGGCAAGGCACCGAAGCGCGCGAGCGCCGAACCCGAGTCGATCGTCGTCGCGGGGCGCGAGATCGTCGTCTCGAACCCCGCTAAAGTGCTCTTCCCGAAGCCGAAATACACGAAGCTCGATCTCGTGCGCTACTATCTCGCGGTCGCCGAGGGAGCGCTGCGTGGGGCCGGCAGCCGGCCCAACGTGCTGGTGCGCTATCCCAACGGTATCACCGGTGAGTTCTTCTATCAGAAGCGGGCGCCGGAGTCACGCCCGCCTTGGATCGACGTAGTCACGCTGCGCTTCCCCTCGGGCCGCACGGCGGAGGAAGTCGTGCCGCGCGACGCCGCCGCGCTCGCGTGGCTCGCCAATCTCGCGTGCCTCGAGCTGCATCCGCATCCTGTACGCGCCGACGACCTGGATCATCCCGACGAGCTCCGCGTGGACCTCGATCCCGTGCCCGGCGTGAAATGGCCCCAAGTATGCGAGGTGGCGCGCGTGGCCCGAGCGGCCCTGCAGGACGTCGGGCTCATGGGATGGCCGAAAACGTCCGGCTCCCGTGGCATGCACGTCATCGTGCGCATCGAGCGGAAGTGGACCTTCGACGAGGTCCGCCGCGCGGCGCTAGCGCTGGCGCGCGACGTGGAGCGCCGCGCCCCCACGCTCGCGACCAGCAAATGGTGGAAGGAAGAGCGCCACGGGGTGTTCGTGGACTACAACCAGAACGCCAAGGACCGCACCGTGGCGTCGGCTTACTCCGTGCGGCCGACGCCCGATGCGCGCGTCTCGGCGCCGCTCACCTGGGACGAAGTGAAGAGCGCCGAGCCTGCCGACTTTACGCTGGCCACGATGCCCAAGCGGTTCGCGAAAGTCGGCGACCGCCACGAGGGGATCGACGCGGCGCCTGGGTCGCTCGAGGGCTTGCTCGAGCTCTCGGCCCGACACGAGCGCGACGGGCAGGGGGACGCGCCGTGGCCGCCGCACTATAAGAAGCAGGCCGGCGAGCCACCGCGCGTGCAACCGTCCAGGGCCCGTGGGGCCGGCGCGCGCGCCCCCAAGTACCCATTGATCGAAATCGGACGTGCCAAGCGCAAGCAGGACGCGCTCGCGGGGCTCAAACGCTGGAAGGCGCGTCACCCCAAAGCGGCGAAGTACCTGAAGCGCGCCGACGTGCTGGTCGATTCGATGCGCGGCCGCTCTTCCACCTGGACGCGGATCCGCGTGAACCTGCAGCACGTGCCGCCCAAGCTCCGGCCCCGTCAGGAGCGCCTCGACCCGGACGAGAAGACTTTGTCGAGCTGGTAGGGGCGGGTGACGTCGAGCTGGTCGTACCGGCAGTCGGCGGGCCGCTTGTCGGGCCGCCAGCGCAGGAAGGTCGCGGCGTGGCGGAAGCGATCGCCCTGCAAGTGGTCGTACTTCACCTCGCACACGCGCTCGACGCGCAGCGGCTCCCAGGAGAGATCCTTACCGGCGCTCCAGCGGCTTTGTCCTCCGGGCATCCGGCCGCTCTCCGCGTCGGCCTCCGCCCACGCCCGCCAGGGATGCTGCTCCAGCGCGTTCTTGCGCAGCGGCGCGAGCTCTTTCACGAGCTGCTTGCGCATCGCCATCGTGAACGACGAGGTGACGCCGACGTGCTGCAGCTTGCCGCGGTCGCCGTACAGGCCCAGCAGGAGCGAGCCCACCGCGTCCTTACCGGATTTGTGCCAGCGGAATCCCGCCACCACACAGTCAGCGGTGCGCGCGTGCTTCACCTTGATCATCGCGCGCTTGCCGGGCTGGTAGGTGAGCTCCGCCGGCTTGGCGATCACGCCATCCAGGCCTGCGCCCTCGAATTGCTCGAGCCACTGCTCGGCGATGGCTCGGTCTCGCGTCATCGGCGTGAGATGAAGCGGGGAGCGGATCTTCGCGAACACCTGCTCGAGGAGCGCGCGACGCTCGCTCTGCGCGATCGCCATGCGGTCGCGCCCGTCCGAGGCGAGCAGGTCGAATGCGACGAAGCTCGCCGGCGTCTCCTTCGCGAGCTTGGCCACGCGCGAGGCGGCGGGGTGCAACCGCATTTGCAGCGCGTCGAAGTCGAGCCCGTGCGACATCGTGATCACGATCTCGCCGTCGATCACGCAGCCCTTGGGCAGCTGCGCGAGCAGCCCGTCGTGGAGCTCGGGGAAATAGCGGTCGAGCGGCTTCAGGTCGCGGCTCTGGATGTAGACGTCCGAGCCGCCGCGAAACACGATCGCGCGGAACCCGTCCCACTTCGGCTCGAAGAGAAAGCTCCCGCCCTCTGGCAAGGCGTCGGCCAGTTTGGCGAGCATCGGCTCGATCGGCGGGGCGATGGGGAATTGGTCTTTGGCGCGTCGAGGCATACTGATAATACACCGCCGCCCTCGCGCGTGTGAAGATCGCGCCCGATATTGCCGCGTGGCTCGAAGTCGTCGTCCCCTCACGCTCGGGATCATTGCGCTGCTCCTGCGTCTCGCCCAGCGTCATGAACCGGATCGCGGACTCAATGACTCGGGAGAATCCTGTGGCGGAACACGTTCACAGAATGGAAGGGGCTGCGCGAGGCGAAGGTCCTTCAGAGCGCCGGCACCCGCCCGATGCGCACGCTGGGCACGGGGCCCACATGGTGCAGGACATGCTGCGACGGTTCATCGGGTCGGCGATCCTCACCGTCCCGATCATCCTCTACTCGCCGCTGGGCATCTCGCTCTTCGGCCGCGAGCTCGCGCCGCCATTTGGGCTGTCGTCCGGGCTCCTGGGTTTCGTCCTAACGTCAATCGTCGTCTGGTGGGGCGGGTGGCCATTCGTGTCGTCCGCGGCGCGCTCGCTGCGACAGGGCGAGCTCACGATGATGACCCTAATCGCGACCGGCATCCTCGTGAGCTACGTCTACTCGACTGCGGTCACCTTCGGGTTCCCGGGCGAGCCGTTCTACGATGCCGCGGCGATGTTGACCACGTTCAGCCTGCTCGGCCACTGGTTGGAGATGCGCAGCCGCTTCGCCACCGGTCGGGCGGTGGAGGCGCTGCTCGAGCTCGCGCCGCCTACCGCGCGGCGGGTGCGGAATGGACAAGAAGAGGAAGTGCCGCTCGAAGCCGTCGCGGTGGGCGACATCCTTGCCGTTCGGCCAGGCGACACGATCCCGGTGGACGGCGTCCTGATCGAAGGCTCGAGCTACGTAGATGAATCGATGCTCACCGGAGAGCCGGTGCCGGTCGCGAAGGGGCCGGGCGACGAAGTCGTGGGCGGGACGCGTAACCAGCAGGGAGCGTTCCGGTTCCGCGCGACCAAGGTCGGAGCTGATACGGCCCTGGCTCGCATCGTCGCCATGGTCCGGGACGCGCAGTCCTCCAAGGCGCCGGCGCAGCGCCTGGCTGACCTTGCCGGCAAGTACTTGGTCATCGTGGCGCTCGCGTCCGGGATCGTCACGTTCCTGATCTGGCTCGTGTTTGGACACCAAGGCGTCGCGTTCGCGCTGTCGGCTGCGGTGGCGGCCATCGTGATCGCCTGTCCGGACGCGCTCGCGCTCGCGACTCCGACGGCGATCACGGTCGGCGTGGGGCGGGCAGCACGGGCTGGCGTGCTGTTCAGAAACGCCACGGTTCTCGAGGCGGCCGCCAAAGTAGACACAGTTGTCTTCGACAAGACCGGCACGCTCACCGAAGGCCGGCCGTCAGTGACGGACGTCATTCCTGCGGCCGGCGTGGAGGACGCAGAGATTCTCCGGCTCGCCGCTGCAGCGGATGCGCAGTCGGAGCACCCACTCGCTTCAGCCGTAGTCGAAGCTGCCAAGAAGCGAGCCCTTGTCGTGGATCCGCCCTCCCACTTCGAGGCCGTCCCGGGTAACGGCGTAAAGGCGACCGTGAGCGGTCGCGCCGTGCTGGTCGGTAATAGAAAGCTGCTTGAGCGGAACGGCGTCTCGCCGGGGCTCGAGGGCGAAGCCGAGAGGCTGCGAGCGGAAGCCAAGACCGCGCTCTACGTGGCGGCGGACGGCCGGGTGCTCGGTCTCATCGCAGTCGCCGATCGGATTCGTCCGACCGCAAGCAGTGCCGTTTCGGCGCTCCACCACCTCGGCATCCACGTCCTGCTCCTGACGGGGGACAGCCGCGCCACCGCCGAAGCAGTCGCCCGCACGCTCGGCATCGATGATGTCCGCGCGGAGGTATTGCCAGCTGACAAGGCTGTCGAGGTCCGGCGACTCGAGGAACAAGGCCGCCGGGTGGCCATGGTTGGAGATGGGGTAAACGACGCGCCGGCGCTGGCGGCGGCGACGGTCGGCATTGCAATCGGCGCGGGAACCGACGTTGCGATTGAGACCGCTGGAATCATCCTGATGAAGGACGACCCGGCCGACGTCCCGGTGGCGCTGGTTCTTGCCCGCCGCGCGCACCGCAAGATCGAGCAGAATCTTTTCTGGGCCGCGATCTACAACTTGATCGCGATCCCGCTCGCTGCAGGCGCGTTGTATCCGTCGCTCGGCATCCTGCTCAAGCCGGCGTGGGCGGCGCTCGCGATGAGCGCGAGCACGATGACGGTGACGGTGAATGCCCTGTTCCTTCGACCCCCCCCATGAGAACGGAGCCGCTCATCCAGCCTCGGCATTGATGCGAGGATCGCGACGTCATAGTCCCATTACTGCGTAACGGTAATCGTCCCTGTGAACCCGGCGTACTGCGGCAAGGATGGGGGATGGAGGGCACAGTGGTAGCCGTATGTGCCCGGCGCGGTGAATACAAAGTGATACGACCCTCCGGCGGCCCCTCCACCACCATACTGGCCGCCGCCGCTCGGCGCGCTGAGGGTCCCGCTGTTCCACGCGCCCGCGTCGCTGGTGGTGGTATGGGCCGAGGGGCCGTTGTTCGTCCACTGAACCGTCGTACCAACCTTGATCGGCAGTGCGGCAGGCGAGAAAGCGAAGTCTTGAATTGTCACGCACGCGACTGTTGCGCTTGACGTGCACGCCGACCCGCCGCCCCCTGGTCCGCTGGAATTCGTGCAGGCGACGGTCGCGAGGAGGAGTGCTAGCAAGCCTGGATGACGGTTCATGGGCCCTCCAATCAAATGGCAGTCCAAAATTACGGGGCGCTCAACGTGCTCACGCCGCGCAACACGACAGCTTCGCGACATCCTTCGTGAACGCCTGCGCCGCGAGCTTGATGCCCTCCGAGAGTGTCAAGTACGGATGGAGGGTGGCGGTGACCTCGTCGATCGTGAGCCCAAGCTTCGTCGCGAGGGTCGGCTCGGTGATCATCTCCCCGGCTTCGGCTGCGAGGATGTGCGCGCCGATGAGTTTCTTGGTACCGGCATCCGCCACGAGCTTGATGAATCCCCGGGTGTCATGCGCCGCGAGTGCCCTCGGCACGTGCTCGAGCGGCAGCTTGGAGACGAGCGGCTCGATCCCCTGGGCGCGTGCCTCGCTCTCAGTAAGGCCGACGGAGGAGACAGCGGGATCGGTGAAGGTGACTTTGGGCAGCGCCGAGAGATCGTAGCGGCGTTCGTTCCCGGTCAGGGCGTTCTCAGCCGCCAGTGCACCGGCGTAGGCCGCCACATACACGAACATCGGGTCGCCGATCACGTCGCCTGCGGCATACACGTAGGGATTCGTCGTCTGCAGAAACTCGTCGACGACGATTTGTCCCTTCGTGCCGAGGGTGACGCCGATGGTTTCGAGCCCGAAGCCCGCCGTGTTGGCTCGGCGACCCGTGGCGACCAGCAGCTGTTCGGCGCGTCCAATGCGCGCGGCGGAACTTGCGCGGTACTGGACCTCGTAGCCATCCCTGCCCCTGCTCACTCGATTAACCCTGACGTCGGTGTAGACCTCGAGCCCCTCCGACCGGAGGTAGTCTGCCAGGGCGTTGCTGATATCCGGGTCTTCAACGGCGACGATGCGGGGCAGCGCTTCGAGGACCGTCACCCCCACACCGAGCCGCGCGAACATCTGGGCCAGCTCGAGACCCACGGCGCTCCCGCCGATCACGACGAGGGAGTGGGGAAGCCGCTCCAACGCCATCGCCGACGCGTTGTCCAGGTAGCCGGCCTCGGCGAGACCTGGGATCGGCGCTGCCCAGGGAGACGAGCCAGTGGTCACCACGATCTTGCCCGCAGTCAGCGTACGACCACTGGCGAGGCGAACCTCGCGATTGGAGACGAAGGCGGCGCGCTCCTGGAACAGAGTGATGGAAGAGTAGGCCCGCAGCACGTCCCAGTACTTCGCCTGCCGCAGCTCGGCCACGAGCGCATCCTTCTCGGCCCACACCGTCGGCCAGTCGGGCTGTCCGTCGGTCGCGGGGATTCCCCGAAACCCGTGATGGACCCTGCGGTGCTGCGCCTCGGCTGCGCGGATCAGCGTCTTCGACGGCACGCAGCCGACGTTCACGCATGTCCCCCCGAGCGTGCCACCCTCGGCCAACGCAACGCGGGCACCGAGGTCCGCGGCTTTAATCGCAGCGGCGAACCCCGCCGAGCCACCCCCTACAACCAGGAAGTCAAACTCGCCGCCACCACTTGGGATCACGGTCGGCGCCTCGGTCACTGGCCGCCTCCGGGAGCCTTCGACGTGTCTGGCAGGATGGTAGCGCCGAAGCCCGTGAGCTTTGTCAGGTGCGCGGCGATCTGCGTGGGGCTGACCTGCCGCGGGTCGTAGCGCACGACGCCGAGACTGTCGTCCAACGTCACGGTGGCGCTGTACACGCCCGGAAGCCGCTTCAACGCGAGCCGCGCGGTCGTGGGACAGCTCCCGCACGTCATCTTCGAGATGTGCAGCCGAACCGTGGCCGTATCCGGAGTCTGGGCAGCGATGCCCAGATTCTGCAGGTTGGCTCCAAGGATTCGTCCGCACACAGCGGGCACAAGAAAGCCGCGCCCGTGAGTCCGGCGGTGACGAGGAGCCCTGCCTTGGCTGATGACAACATGGTCAACCTCCTGCGGGACGAGCCCGCGTGACGTACTTCCCCCCAATCCACTCCGGGACGCAGCCGAGGAAGCAACTTCCCACCGCCACCACGAGGCCGATCGAGCCCCAACGATCTGGCCCGAGCGGCAGGACGCCCAACCCGTAGGTGAGCGTCACGACCGCACCGAGCAGAAGGAAGGGACCAGTGAAGTAGCAGTGGAGGCGGCCACAGCGGGCTGCGTTGACGAGGCACGCGGTGCCAGCCACTGAGAGCGCCGCCGTCCATAGTATGGTGCGCCAGATCGGGCCGACGACGTAGCCGGCGACGAACGCGATCAGGGGTAGTCCCCAGAGCACGAAACGCCCGACCGTTCGGCCAGTCAGATCGCGTTGATCGGGCGTGGAGCAGCAATCGGCCATGGGCGACGTCCTAGTTGAGTAGAAACTTCGACCACCAGGGGAACGTGAGCAGCGGGATCGAGACGATCGTCGCCGTCCACAGCGCCCATTTCATCCGGCGGCGGGCGATCGGCGAGGCGCACAAGGTGCCAGGCACGCACGCCCGCTTCTCCTCACCGCGCAGCACGACGAAGCCGAAGCCGAGCGCCAGCACGGTGCCCGCGACGAAGTACGGCCGGAGCGGCTCGAACGTCGCAGCGAGCCCGGCGCCGCTCAGGCCCAACGCAACGGCGACGAGCGGTCCAGCGCAGCACAGTGTCGACACCACGGCCGCGACAACGCCGCCAGTGGCAGCGAGTGCCGTCTTAGTGACCGACGTCGTCATGGTCTTCCAATACCTCCAGGATCGGGCAGTCGTCCGTCGGCCGCCGCGCCGTGCACGCCGTGGCCAAACGCTCCAGCGTGCCCTTCATGCGTTGGAGATCGCGGATCCTCTGTTGGACGACTTCAATCTTCTGTCTGGTTTTCCGCTCGACGGCATCACAGGCGGCCCCGTGCCGGACGCGCAGCCCGAGCAACTCCTGGATCTC
>Ga0137391_10000206_pt1 | contig 40492 bp, 38 predicted proteins | sample 15con2h24BmetaG_FD_101399 | JGI IMG/M metagenome (GOLD analysis project Ga0137391, IMG submission 101399) | Vadose zone soil microbial communities from Angelo Coast Range Reserve, California, USA - 15con2h2.4B metaG | ecosystem: Environmental > Terrestrial > Soil > Vadose zone > Saprolite...
CCTCGACATCCACGTCAGCGGCTTCCCCAGCCGTTCGGACCCGCTCGCCACCCGCATGCAGCGAGTCGACGCCGAGGCCAGGCGGCTGACGGATCTCGGGGCCACGCTCACCGTAGTCATGAGCGCCGACGGCCTCGATCACTACGCGGTGGGGATGAAGGACCCCGAGGGCAACGAGTTCGACATCAACTGACGCCTTCGCCCGCCGCGGCTCCTCGTGCCGGACCCGGGTTCGTCCATGTCGCCGGTAGCGATCCTCGTCCTGACCGTGGTCGTCCTCGTCTTGATGGCCGGGTGGCTGGGAGTGGTCTTCTTCGTGGCGCGCCAGCCCGGCGGCGGCAGCGCCCGGCCGGGTAACGAGGATCCCGCTCGCGCCCGGCAGGCTCGGGTGCCCGTCGCTGCGGCCCGGTATTTCCGGGCGCGGCCTGTTCCCTGGCTTGTTGCTAACATTATCAATTGCTGAGCCTGATATCGGGACCGGGGCGGACAGGCGCAGGAGGCGGTGCCCTGGGCGCAGGCGGGCCGTGCGGGCGCCGGGCTAGGGAGGCTGCTGGGTGAGGAGTACGCCGCTGTACCAGCTGAAGGCGGAGTTCTTCAAGACGCTGGGCCACCCGGCCCGGATCCGGGTGCTTGAGCTGCTCAGCGAGCGCGAGTACGCGGTCGCCGAGATGCTCCCGGAGGTGGGCATCGAGCCCGCGCACCTGTCCCAGCAGCTCGCGGTACTGCGCCGCGCCAACCTGGTCACGTCCCGCAAGGAAGGCTCCAGCGTCCGGTCCTCGCTGACCAGCCCGCACGTGGCCGAGCTGCTGGCAGTTGCGCGGCTGATCCTCACCGGGGTGCTGTCCGGGCAGGCCGAGCTGCTCGATGACCTGCGGGCCTCCCCGCGCTGACCGGGCTGCTGCCGTATAAGGGCGGCGGGTCCCGCCGGGTCAGCGTCGGCCGCCTGTGCCCGCAGGCGGCAGGAGCCGCAGCAGCTCCTGCACGAGATGGATGCGGGAGCCGAGCTTCAGCCCGCCCAGCCACGGCGCGGCCGCCTCGTTCGCCCGCGGGTCCTGGGCGGCGGCGCCCGGCCCGAGAACCTGTTCCAGGACGCGGCCCAGGGTCAGCACCGCGGCGAGGTCGATGGTCTCAGCCATCCGCGCGGCGTCGGCGGCGGTGATGCCCGGCCCGCCGAGACGGGTCAGCAGGCTGGCGGTGCCGGGTTCGGGGCCGCCATGGCGGCTCTGGTACTGCAGGCCGCGGGCGAGGTCCCGCACCCAGGGCGCGGCGAGGGGCAGCAGGCGCCGGTCCGCGAGCAGCTCGCTGACGACAGCCGGGCCGAGGACGGCGTGCAGCGCGTCGTCGCAGATCCCGGCGATCGCCTCGCCGGTGCGATCATCGACTGGGCCAAGCGCGGCGGTCAGCGTCTCGTCGAGCAGCTCGCCTGGGCGGAACGGCTCAGCCATCTGTGCCGGGGACGGGCGCGGGGGCCCGGCCGGCGGGTGGCAGCCGGCATCCGGGCCGGGGCGCCCGGCGCCCGGGTGCGGTCGTGCCGCGCCGTCGTGGTGCCCGGGCCGTGCCCGGTCAGCGTTGCGCGGCAATGCCAGTCCCTCCTTGACCTAGCCGCCGTGGCGGGCGGACGGCCGCGCGGTCAGCCCTGTTCCCGGCGCGGGCTTGCCGGCGCCTGATGCCTCCCGCGCAGGCGTGAATCTGCTGACATGATAACTTTCTCAATCGTGCAACTCCTCCCCTTGCTGCGTTCGCTTGCCGCACGCCCGGTGACCGAGCGCCTTCCCCGGCCGGCGGGCATGCCGGGGAAGGCGCGTTTCCGGGGCTCGGTGCAGCTCCGTCATGTGGACGCGGGGTCGTGCAATGGCTGCGAGCTGGAGATCGCCTCGGCTTTCGGTCCGGTGTATGACGCGGAGCGTTTCGGTGCCCGCCTGGTCGCCTCGCCCCGGCACGCCGACGGGGTCCTTGTCACCGGGGTTGTGACGCGGAACATGGCGGTCCCGCTGGAGAAGACTCTGGACGCGGTGCCGGAACCGCGGGTGGTGGTGGCCTGCGGTGACTGCGCGCTGGGCGGCGGGCCGTTCATCGGCGGGTACGGCGTGGCTGGCAGCGCCAGCATGATCGGCGAGCCTGACGTGGCCATCCCCGGCTGCCCGCCCGGCCCGGTGGCCATTACCCAGGCGCTGCGCACGCTGACCGGCCGGTGAGCGCCGCCCTCCTCCTCGGCGGCCTGGGGCTGGGAGCCAGCGGTTCCCTGGCCGGCGCGGTCCTGCCCGCACGTTCCCGGGGGCCCGCGGCGGCGGTGCTCACCGCGGGCGCGTGCATGGCTGCGTTCGCGGCGGCGGTCAGGGTGCTGGCCTCCGGGGGCACGGTCACGGTCCGCTCGGCCCAGATCCTGCCGCTGACGGGGGTGACTCTGTCCCTGGACCCGCTGGGCGCGGTCTTCGTCATCACGGCCGCCGTGGTCGGCGCGGCGGCCGGCTGCTACGCCGCCGGCTACGCGGCCCGCGGTGGCGGGAGCCGGACCGCGACCGCGCTGCTGCCGCTGTTCATCACGAGCCTGCTGCTGGTGCCGACCGCGGCGAGCATCGCCACGTTCATGGCCGCCTGGGAGCTGATGGCACTGACCTCGCTGCTGCTGTTGCTCACCGGCCACCGCAGGCGCGAGGCCCGGGACGCGGCCCAGTGGTACGCGGTGATGACCCACGCCGGGGCGGCCGCGATCCTGCTCGCGTTCGTCCTGATCGGCGCGCACGCAGGTGGTGAGTCCTTCGCCGCTATCGAGGCCCACGCCGCCGGGGTCCCGCCCGCGGTGCGCTCCCTGGCGTTCGTCCTGGCCCTGGCCGGCTTCGGGTCGAAGGCCGGGATGGTGCCGCTGCATGTCTGGCTGCCGCGCGCCCACCCGGAGGCGCCCAGCCCGGTGTCCGCGCTCATGTCCGGTGCCATGGTGAACCTCGGCGTCTACGGCATCGTCCGGACCGGCGACGGCCTGCTGCGCGGGGGCGAGCTGTGGTGGTGGCTGGCCGTGGCCGGGCTCGGCGTCGCCTCGGCGCTGTTCGGCGGCATCCACGCGGCCGCGAGCGCGGACCTCAAGCGGCTGCTCGCCTACTCCACCGTCGACAACATGGGGCTCGTCCTGATCGGGGCCGGCGCCGCGGGTGCCCTCGCCGTCACCGGGCACCGGGAGCTCGCCGCCCTCGCCATGATCGCGGCGCTGTTCCAGCTGGTCAGCCACTCGGCGTTCAAGGGATGCCTGTTCCTCGCCGCCGGGTCGGTCCAGCGCGCGGCCGGCACCCGCGACCTGGACAGTCTCGGCGGGCTGCTGCGCCGGCTTCCGGTGACGGCGACGCTGTTCGGGATCGGCGCGCTGTCGATCTGCGCCCTGCCGCCGTTCAGCGGTTTCGCGGGCGAATGGCTGCTGCTGCAGGGCTTCCTGCGTGGCTTTTCCGCGCACGGCGCGGCGACGGCAACCGCGCTGCTGGCCGGCGTCGCGGCGCTCGCGCTTACCGGGGGCCTGACCGTGGCCGCGTTCGTGAAGGCGTTCGGCATCGGTTTCCTGGGCCAGCCCCGCACGCCCGGGGCCGCGGCCGCGGGCGAAACCGGCCCGGCGATGGTGGCAGGCACGGCGCTGCTCGCCGTGCCGTGCCTGGTTCTGGGCGTGATCCCGGGTGCCGTCGTGCCGCTGCTGGCCAGGGCGGCAGGCACCGCGTTGGGCGGCACGCCGCCGGAGCCGCTCCGTGCGGGGGCGGGCCTGGCGATCACCGGCAGCGCCGACGTGATCCAGCCGGCGCTGCTGGCCGCTGTGCTCCTCGGCGGGCTCGTTCTCGCCTGGGGACTTGTCCGCCTCCGTGCCGGGACCGCCGCGCGGCGCGGGTACCGGGCACGGCGCGCCGATGCCTGGGGATGCGGCCGCGAGCTGCAGACCGCGCGGATGCAGTACACGGCGACGTCGTTCGCCGAGCCGCTGCAGCGCGTCTTCGACGACGTGCTGCGCCCCGACCGCGACCTGGATGTCAGCCACCTCGCCGAGTCGCGCTATTTCGAGCAGGCGATCACCTACCGCAGCCGGATCGACGACGCCGTCGAGCGCGGCTGGTACCGGCCGCTGACCGTCCTCATCCAGCGCTGGGGTGAGGTGGCGCGGCGCGCCCAGAACGGGAGCATGCACCGCTACCTCGGCTACGGGTTCGCCGCCCTTATCGTCTTGCTTGTGGTGCTCGCATGAGCGCCTCGCTGCTGGCCATGGCCGGCGTGTCGGTCATCCAGCTGGGCGCGGCGGTTACCGGCGGGCCGCTCCTGTACGGCTTCATGGCGAAGGTGCGGGCCAGGGCTGAGGGGCGCGCCGGCGCGCCGGTCCGCCAGCCCCTGCTGGACCTGCGGAAGCTCGCCGCCAAGGAGCGCATCCACGCCTCGCACTCCAGCGCGGTCCTGCCGCTCGCCCCGCTGGTCCTCATCGCCGCCACCGCGGCCGCGATCGTGATCGCGCCGCTCATCTCGACCAGGCCCGCGCTGGGCCGCACTTCGGATGCGTTCGTCATCGTCTTCCTGCTCCTGCTGGGCTCGGTGGCGGTCGCGCTCGGCGGCCTCGACGCGGGCACCGCGTTCGGGGGGATGGGGGCAAGCCGGGCGATGACCATCGGGGCGCTCGCCGAGCCCGCCCTGCTGGTCGCGGTGCTCGCCCTGTCCATCCAGGCCGGGACCTCGAACCTGCCGGGGATCGTCTCGGCGACCCTCGCCCACCCGGGGTGGGCGGCCAGCCCGGAGCGGGTGCTCGCCCTCGCCGCCCTTGTCATCGTCGTGTTCGCCGAGGCGGGCCGGATCCCGGTCGACAACCCCTCCACCCACCTCGAGCTGACGATGATCCACGAGGCGATGATCCTGGAGTACGCCGGGCCGGAACTTGCGCTCGTCACGCTCGGCGAGGCGATGCGCCTCGGGCTCCTGCTGTCGCTGCTGGCGAACCTGTTCTTCCCGTGGGGCATCGCCGCGACGGCGAGCATCCCGCGCCTCGCGCTTGGCCTTGCCGTGCTCGGCGCCAAGACGGCCGCGATCGCGGGGGTGATCGCGATCGTCGAGGTGTCGGCGGCGAAGCTGCGGCTGTTCCGCGTGCCCGAGATCCTGTCGGCCGCATTCGTCCTGTCCGTCCTCGCCGTCGTCACCGGGCTGGTCATGCCGTGACCGGGTCCGCTTACACCGGGCCGCTCGGCCTGGCCGCCGGGGCCGTGCTCGCATGCGCGGTGGTGACGCTGTGGCGCCGGGACCTGCGCGCGGTCGTCTCGGTCCTCGCCGTCCAGGGGACCGCGCTGGGCGTGACGGCCGCCGTGCTCGCTGTCCATTTCCGCGACATCGGCCTGGGCGTCACCGCCACCCTGGTCCTTGCCGCCAAAGGGCTCGTCATCCCGGCCCTGCTCAGGCGGATCGTGCGCCGCGATCCCGGGAGCCGGGAAACCGCGCCGCTGGTCAACGTGCCGGCATCCCTGCTCGCCGCCGCCGTCCTCATCGTTGTGGCCTACCTGGCCAGCGGGAAGATCGCCGCGCTGGCCCCGGGCGGCACCGCCCAGCTCGCCCCGATAGGGGTGGCCACGGTCCTGATCGGTTTCTTCATGCTCGCGACCCGGCGCAAGGCGGTCTCCGCGATCACCGGGCTGCTGCTGGTCGACAACGGGGTCGCGCTTGTCACGTTCCTGCTGACCGCCGGGGTGCCGCTGCTGGTGGAGTTCGGGGCATCCCTGGACGTCCTGCTCGTCGTCGTGGTCCTGCGAGTGCTGGCGACGGCGATGCGCGCCCGGTTCGGCCCCTTCGACCTCGATCAGCTCCGGGAGCTGCACGACTGATGCTCATCTACGCCATCCTCGCCGTGCCGCTCGCCGCCGGGACGGCCGCCGCCGTCCTGCCGTGGCGGCCCTGGGCCGGGTGGGTCACGGCGGCCGCCAACGGAGCCGTCCTGGTCCTGGGTATCACGCTGGCCGCCGAGACCACGCGCCGGCACCTGCCCGGGGCGGCCGGCGGGATGCTGCGCGCCGACGCGCTCAGCGCGTTCATGGTCATCGTCATCGGCGTGATCGCCGTCCTCGCCTCGTCGCAGTCAGTCCGCTACCTGGCCGCGGAAACTGAGCGGGGTGCCTGCACCGCCCGCCATGCCGCGCTGTACACCGCGCTCGTGCAGGCGTTCGTGACCTGCATGCTCGTCGCGGTGCTTGCGGCCAACCTCGGCGTGATGTGGGTGGCGGTGGAAGCCACCACGATCGCCACCACCTTCCTGGTCGGGCACCGGCGAACCGACGGGGCGCTGGAGGCGTCGTGGAAGTACGTGGTGCTGTGCTCGGTGGGCATCGCGCTCGCGTTCCTGGGGACCGTGCTGTTCTACTTCGCGGCCCTGCACGCCAGCGGCCACCCGGCCGGGTCGCTGGACTGGACCTCGCTGATGGCCGCCTCCCGCCGCCTGGACCCGGGCGTGGTGCGCCTGGCGATGGGGCTCATCGTCCTCGGGTACGGGACGAAGACAGGGCTAGCCCCGATGCACAGCTGGCTGCCGGACGCGCACAGCCAGGCGCCTGCCCCGGTCTCCGCGCTGATGTCGGGGGTCCTGCTCACCGTGGCGTTCTATGCGCTGCTGCGTTTCAAGGCGATCGCGGACGGCGCGCTCGGGCCCGGGTACCCGCGGGCCCTTCTCGTCGTGGCGGGCCTGGCGTCCCTGGCCGTCGCGGCGTCGCTGCTGATCACCCAGCGGGACTACAAGCGGATGCTCGCCTACCACAGCATCGAGCACATGGGCCTGATCGCCCTCGGTGCCGCGGCCGGGAGCTCGCTGGCGATCGCCGCGGTCTTGCTGCACATCCTCGGGCACGGGCTCGCCAAGGGGGTGCTGTTCCTGGCCTCCGGGGAGATCCTGCTCGCCGAGGGCACCAGCGAGATCGCGAAGGTTCCCGCTCTGCTGTCCCGCCGGCCGGTGCTCGGCGGGATCTTCGGCTTCGGCCTGGTCGCCCTCCTGGGCCTGCCGCCGTTCAGCCTGTTCGCCAGCGAGCTGAACATGCTGCGCGCCGAGGTCGCGGCCGGCCTCGGCTGGGCCGCCGCGATCGCCCTCGTGTGCATGGCGGTTATCTTCGCGGCGGTGATGGCCCACGGCCGTCATCTCCTCCTCGGCAAGGCAGCAGCCCCGGGCCGGCCCGGGGCGACACCGCGGATCGTCGCCGTCCCCCTCACCGCGGGCCTGCTCGCCTGCGCGTTCCTCGGCGTATCCGCCTGGCCCTTGCAGCCGCTCCTGCACGCGGCGGCGCAGGTCGTCGCCTCATGAACCTGGCCACGGGAACCGGAGCCGCCCGCCATGCCTGCCAGATCACCGCGGGTGAGCTGGCCGCCGAAGCCGGACGACTGTTCGCCGCCGGCTACCGGCTCGCCGCGGTCGCCGCCCACGACGATGACCGCGCCCTCCGCGTGGTCTACGTGTTCTGTTCCGGGCCGCCGGACCGGCGGGCCGAGCTGGAAGTGCGGCTTGATCCCGCCCGCCCGCACGTGCCGTCCCTCGCCAGTCTCTCGTTCCCGGCCAGCCGGTTCGAGCGCGAGATCCACGATCTGTTCGGGATCATCCCCGAAGGGCATCCCTTCCTGCGCCGCCTGGTCCTGCACCAGCACTGGCCGCACGGGTGGCACCCGATGCGCCGCCACGCCGGGCCGCCGCCACCGATGCAGCCCGATGCCGGGCCGTTCCCGTTCGTCAAGGTCGAAGGACCCGGCGTGTATGAGATCCCGGTCGGCCCCGTCCACGCCGGGCTCATCGAGCCGGGGCACTTCCGGTTCTCCGTCGTCGGGGAGACGATCCTGAAGATGAAGGCCCGGCTGTGGTTCCTGCACCGCGGTGTCGAGCGTCTCTTCGAGGGCCAGGACCCGCAGGCGGCGGTGCGGCTCGCCGAATGCGTCTCCGGCGACAGCGCGATAGCACACAACCTCGCCTACTGCCTCGCGGTCGAGGACGCCTGCCAGATCCCGGTACCCCAGAACGCGGCGCGGCTCCGGGCAATGCTGCTCGAACTCGAGCGTCTCTGCAACCACACCGCCGACATCGGCGCGCTGTGCAACGACGTCGGCTTCGGGCTCGCCCAGGCACGGGCGCTCACCCTCCGCGAAACACTGCTGCGCCTCAACGCCGAGATCACCGGCCACCGCCTGCTCCGCGGCGCGATCCGGCCCGGCCACACCGCCGTCCAGCGGCTCCCCGCCGCCGCCGAGCTCAGCGAGATCAGGCAGCGCTTCGACGACATCGTCGCGCTCGCCACCTCTAACACGGTCGTCATGGACCGCTTCACGGGCACCGCCGTGCTCTCCGCCCAGGACGCGGCCGACATCGGCACGCTCGGCGTCGTCGCCCGCGCCTCCGGCCTCACCCTCGACGCCCGCATCGCGCACCCCTTCACCGACCTCGGCAGCGGATTCCGTCCCGCCGGGCAGCCCGGCGGGGACGTCATGGCGCGATTCACCGTCCGGGTCGAGGAGGCCCGCGCTTCCCTCACCCTCATCGCTGAGCTCGCCGGGCAGGCCACCGCGCTCAGCGCCACGGCGCCGCAGGTGCCGCACCGTGCCGGTGCCGGGCTGGGGATCACCGAAGGCTGGCGCGGCAGCACCGTCCACCGCGTCGAAGCCGGTCCCGCGGGCACGCTGACCCGCTGCAAGATCGTCGACCCGTCCTTCCTCAACTGGCCCGCGCTGTCCGTCGCCCTCGCCGGCACGATCGTCCCCGACTTCCCCCTCGCCAACAAGAGCTTCAACCTCTCCTACGCCGGCAACGACCTCTAGCCCGCTCAAGACCGGCCCAGCCGCCCGAGATGACGGAATACAAGGGGCGCCATCACCCGGACCGGCAGGCCGGCCCGCCTGGCCCGGCGCATGACCACGCGGCCCGCCGGCAGTTGCTAACTTTAGCAACAGCGCATCCATGCCGACGGACCGCAGGCGCCTGCCAGCGGCACGGGGGCGGGGAAGGGGCAATGGTGGGGCTGTACCTCCCGGGGCTGGCCCGCCGCGGCGTCGCGGTGCTGCGGCTGCGCGGCGTCCTGGGCGAAGCCAGCGCCTGTCGCCTCGTCGCGTCACTGCGATGCGCTTTCGCCGCCGACCCGGACCTGCTGATCACCGACGTCGGCGGGCTGCGGGGCTGGGATGACAGCGGGCAGCGCCAGCTGGCCGACATCGCCGCGTACCTCGCTGCTCGCGGCGGGCGGATGGTGCTGAACGCCGTGGGCGCCCACCTGCGGCGCACGGAGCCGCGGCTGGCCGCGCTGGAGGTCTTCGCGGACGTGCCCGCCGTCCTGGCCGCCGGGAACGCCGCGCCGTGGCCGGGACGGGCGCGCCCTGCACCTGGTCAGCGGCAGTTTCCGAACTCGCGCAGGGCTGTTCCAGGGGCTTCGGGCAGGCTCATGGTGAGCATGTGCTCGACGCTGAGCGGGCGGAGATAATCGCAGTACATGGTGGAGCTGCGCCATTTCCGGGACGAGTAGAAATCCGATGGCTTCGTCACGCTGCGCATGTCGCCGCCGCGCTCGGGATAGCAGCAGTAATTGCGGTCCCAGTAGTGCTCGAGCACGGCCCAGTGGTACTTCCCGTCATCACCGGACGGCGTGGCTACGTGCTCGCAGTCGAGCACCTCATCCCACACCGACCCAGCCACCGCGCCCTCCCGCCGACCCTGAACCAGCACGTCCAGGGCGGCGGGACGCTACCTTAGGCCGACAAGACCGCTATAGACCGACACGCCACGCACGCGACTGAAACCCGATACCTGGAGGGTTATTCAAAGCCCTCAGGCCGTGATCTTGCCAGGCCACGCGGTCGGGCCCAGCCCGGGGCGCCGCGTCGCCGCAACTACAGCAGTGGTCCATTCACGCACACCAGACTGCGTGAATGGACCACTGCTGTAGTTCGCTGCTGGCCGTGGCGAGGGTCGCCAGGCTGCTGATCTTCATCAGAAACTACTTTGAATAACCCCCCCTGAAAGCCGGGGAGAGCCGCCACCGCGCTCCCGTTCGGTATATATGTTTGGATCTTTTGCTGAGATGATCGCTAGCTCTCCTTAGCCAGGCGGAATACGCTGTTACCGGCTGGCGTCATGTGCGGACTTCCTGGCATCCGTGAACGCCGCGACGCCGGTTGGACTGCCAGCCATGGCCTAGGGAGGCTCATGATGTTACGGGCCCGGTTATCGCGGGGGATCCTGGAGCGGGTGACCGGCGTGGCGGCCGCGGCCCTCGCCACGGCGGCGCTTTTCCTCCCAGCCGCGCAGGCGTCGGCTGCCGGGCCAGGCGTCGGCGCATCCGGGTATGTCAGCCTGCCGTCGGCGACCGCCGCTCAGGTACGGCCGACGTGTGCCGCGCCCCCCAGCGTGGGCGCCGCGGTATGCCTGAGTCTCATTCGCACTGATGTCGCGCAGCGGGCCCAGCGGCAGGCCGCCCCCGGTCAGGCGCCACGCGGGGCCGGGTATGGGCCGCCCAGCCTGCAAAGTGCGTACAACCTGCCCTCCTCGTCGGCGGGCACCGGTCAGGTGGTAGCGGTCGTGGATGCCTGCGACTACCCGGCCGCCGCGTCCGACCTGGCCGTTTACCGGTCACCGCGTCGGCCGGAGACGGCGGCTACAGCGCGGGACTGTCCTATCCTGCCGCCTCCCGGTACGTCACCGCGGTCGGCGGCACGCGGCTGACCCCCGCGATGAACGCCCGCGGCTGGACCGAGACCGTGGATAGATCTGCGCTGGCTTCCGCGGCGAGGGCACAGCGCCGACTCCGCTCCCGTTAGGCACAAAGGTCTTTTATATCCCGAACGGGAGCGCGGTGGCGGCTCCCTGCCCGCGCGGTCGCGACCGGCGGCTTCGGCTTGGCCGGGCGAAACCCCTACGACACACGGCATGGATATCCTCGACATAGAGCTTGGCAGGTGCGCCACGATGATCCGTTCCGGGGGTTTGGTGAGTGAAGTGGAGTTCCGGGTGCTCGGCCCTGTCGGGATGCTGCGCGCTGGCAAGCCGGTGGCCCTGGGCAGCAGGACGACCTTAGCCCTGCTAGCGGGGTTGCTGCTGTCAGCGAACCATGTTGTCTCGATGGACAGGCTGGCAGAGATCGTGTGGGGCGAGCAGCAGCCCGCACGTCCCCGCGCCGCATTGCACAGCGCGATATCCCGGCTCCGCCGCCTGCTTGGCTATGACATGGTCGAGAGCCTGTCCAGCGGTTACCGGCTGCATGCCGATGCCGGCCAGCTCGACCTGCTGCGTTCCGATGATCTCGCGGCGACGGCGGGTGACGCCGCGCGCCGCGGCGCGGATGAGCAGGCAGCTGCCGCGCTTGAGGAGGCCGTCGGGCTCTGGCGAGCGCCGCTGCTCGGCAATGTCGACTCACCCGCGCTGCACGGTGAGGCAGCCCGGCTGATCGAGAAGTACCTGGCAATGCAGGAGGATCGGGCCGATCTGTGCCTGCGGCTCGGGCGGCATGCCGCGGTGGTGGCGGTGCTTCCGCCGCTGGTGCGCGCCCATCCGTTCCGCGAGCGCCTGGTCGGCCAGCTCATGCTCGCGCTGTCTCGCGGCGGGCGGCAGGCTGACGCCCTGGCCGCCTACGAGTCGCTGCGCCACGCCCTGCGCGAAGAGCTGGGGATCGATCCCGGTGCCTGGCTGCAGGACGTGCATATCCGGATCCTGCGCGCCGACGTGGACCAGGGAGCGCATCTGCTGGCCAGGCCGGAACTGAAGCATGCGGCCGTCACGGTCGCGGCGCGCGATGCCCAGGCCACGGTGATCGTCGAATCAGGCCAGCCCGGCGGGCCACGATGGCGGGGACGAAGGCCGGCACCGGAGGGCCTGGTCGGCCGGGACGATGACATCCGTGCCTTGTCGGAAACAACGCTGAGCCAGCGCGTCGTGACCTTGGCCGGGACCGCTGGGGTCGGAAAGACGTCTGTGGCGCTGGAAACCGCCGGGCGGCTCGCCGCCCGTTTCGCGGACGGCGTCGCGGTGGTGGAACTGGGCACGCTGCCAGCTCAGCGGCCAGGCACCGGGCCAGTCAGTGGCGTGACGGGCAACGGCGTCGCCGAGATCGTCGGAGCTGTGTGCCTTGCCCTGGGCATTCCCGCCGCGCCTGGGCAGCGCGCCGAGGACGCGCTCACCGAATATCTGCGGAAGCTGGAGCTGCTGCTGATCCTGGACAACGCCGAGCACGTTGCCTCCGCGTGCGGATCGGCGGCCGAGCTGATCGTGCGGTCCTGCCCTCGGGTCCGGGTGCTTACGACGTCGCGGCGCCTGCTCGGTCTCAGCGGTGAGGCGGTCGTCGAACTAGCGCCGCTCCGCCCTGGCCCGGCCGCGGAGCTACTGCGGTTGCGGGTAGCCGGGTATCGTCCCGGCCCTGATCTGAGCGCGGATCCCGCGCGGGTAGCCGAGCTGTGCCGCCTGATCGAGGGACTGCCGCTCGCGGTTGAGCTGGCCGCGGCGCGGCTGCGGACGATGTCGCCTGGGACGCTGCTCGAGCGGATCGGCTCGCAGCCCAGCATCCTCGCCGCCCAGGACGGCCCCGGGCTTGCGCACCAGCGCGGGCTCGACGCGACGCTGCGCTGGAGTTACAACCTGCTGACCGAGGCTGGCCGGCTGCTGCTGTGCCGGCTGGCGGTATTCGCGGGCTCGTTCACCCTCGACAGCGCCGAAGAGGTGTGCGGATATTCTCATCTGACCAGAGATGACGTGGCCGGTTTGCTGAGTGGCCTCGTGGACGACTGCCTGGTGCAGGCGGCGCGCGACCGCGACGGCTACGCTTACCGGCTGCTGATTCCTGTCCGTGAGTTCGCCCTCGCTCAGGCGTCCCCAGGCGATCTCGTCGCGGCCCGCGGACATCATCTGCGTCAACTGCATGAGATGGCCCAGAACTGCGGGCGCCGCGGCCACGGGGAGAGGCCGGTCCGGGCGGTACGCCCGGACAACGGCGAGGGCCGCGGTGACGAGTGCCTGGCGGACATCACCGCCCTGGAGCACGGATTCTCCGACTTGCTTGCCTTCTCCGACCTGCCCGTCCCCTCTGACCTGCCCGCCCTTTCCGGCACACCTGACTTCTCCGACCTGCTCGCCGCATGGGACTGGGCCTTGCGGGATGACGCGGTCCGCGCTGAGGCCGAGCTCGGTGCCCGGCTGCTGCTTGTGGCCCGGCCAGCCTGGGAACCCCGCCCCGGCGCGGCATCGGGCGTTCTCGATTACGTGATGCGTGCGCTCAGCCTGCCGGGCCTCCTCCCGGCACCGCTGGTCGCGCACCTGACGCTGCTGGCCGGGAATCTGCACTACAGGCTCGGGGATCCCGGCGGCGCCAGGCAGCTCATCGAGCAGGCAGTGGACCTGCTTGAACGGTCGGACCCCGGCGACAGCAGCCGGGCCCGGGTCGCCGCCCTGTCCGACCTCGCCCTGATCGCCTACGGGCAAGCCGCGGCGGACGCGCCAGATGTCGTTCGCAGATCCGCCGACGCCGCGCGCGGCACCCGTGACAGGAAGATGATCGCGGTGAGCCTGGCCAAGGCCGCCCAGATGCTGGCGCAGCTCGGCCACCTGTGCGAAGCCATGGGCCTCATCGACGAGGCGGGTGAAGCGGTCGGCGACGACCGCGCCTTGCGCCGGCACTATCTTCCGCGCCGTTCGTCCGTGCGACTGCACGCGGGCCGTGTCGCCGAGGCACGGCGCGACACCCAGCAGGTACTGGCTGAGCTTGACGGTGCTACCTCGTACGAACGGGTCAGCACCCTGCTGGCACACGGCTGGGCGCAGGCACTGGACGGCGATTCCGAGGCCGCGCTTGTCACCCTGGGCGAAGGATTCACGCTGGCGCGGCAGCGTCAGGTGCTTGTCTTGCTCCCGGGTTTCTTCCTGGCGCTCGCGTACGTGCGGCGCGCCGGCGGGCAGCCGGACGAGGCGGTCCGGCTTGTCTGTGACGCCCTCCGGCTGGCGCTGTCCCACCACGATCTTCTCACCGGGATCAACGCTCTGCATCTGGCCACAGCGCTGGCCAGCGACACGGGCAGCCCGTACGCCACGCGGATCGCCGCCGCCGTGCGCGAATGCCGGCTACGCGGCGGGCTCCCCGTCTGGCCGCTCACCGAACATGAATACGCCACATACGAGAAAGAACTGGGCGTCGACTCCGCCCCCGCTCCGGCTGGCCGGCTGGAGCCCAGCGTGTTCGTCGCAGCCGCGGAGCTGACCCTGACCCACCTCGCCAGACCCTGAGGCGGCAGCGCCCGGCGCAGCCGCCTGGCGCGCGAGGCGGCTGACAGGCACACGGAAGCGGCTGACAGGCACCTGGAAGCGGCTGACACGCACACGGAAGCGCTTCGACAGCACAGCCTGCTTTGTTTGACCTAAGAAGTCATGCCACCATGCGGCGAGATCAATGTCAGCCTGCTCGCTTTCTCGCCCGGCTCGACCCGGAAAGGACCTGACTCTTAGATGAAGAAACGGCGTATCCTCCTGACGCTTATCGCCGGAGTGGTGATCGCCGCCACGCAGGCAGGCACCGCGCTAGCAGGCACCGCGCTAGCTGGCACCACGCAGGCGGGCACCACGCTTGCGGCGATGCCGGCACCGCGACCTGCCCTGCACGTCCCGAGCTCGGTCGGGCCGGTGCGTGGGAAGCACCTGCTGACCAGGCCGCTACAGGCCGCCGACGGCCGGCTCGGCGCTGCGTACACCTCCAACAACTGGGATGGGTACGCGGTCACGCCGGGCTCCGCCACCACGACGTACAACCATGTGCAGGCGCAGTGGATCCAGCCGGCGGTCAGCTGTGACCCAGCCCAGCCGGTGGAGAACGCGGTCTTCTGGGTCGGCCTTGACGGCTGGGGAAGCGGCAGCGTCGAACAGGGCGGAACCCTCGCCAACTGCCAGAACGGCACGCCACAGTACGCGACGTGGTGGGAGATGTGGCCCTACAACGGCCTTGCGACCGTCTTCGCCATCAATGCCGGCGACACCATCCAGGCCAGCGTCACCTACGTCACCTCGGCCAGCACGTTCGACATCGTGGTCAAGGATGTCACCAGCGGCAGGACCCTCACCCAGGACATGCCATGCGAGCCCGGCATGAGTGGCTGCGTGCGCAGCTCGGCCGAGGTCGTCTCGGAAGACCCGGGGGGCGGCAGCGACCAGGACGGACTGTTCTACCTGCCCCATTACAGCCCGATCACCTACACCGGCGCGAGCGTGACGGACGCCAGCGGCCACACCGGGACGCTGAGCGATCCGGCATGGCAGAGCAATGAAATCACCGAGGTCAGCTCGGCATTCGTCACCAAGCAGACCACGTCGGCGCTGAGCAGCGGCGGCTCCTCGTTCACCACCACGTGGCAGGCCGAGTCGGGGAAGAGTACCGGCCCTCAGGTCGCGGTGGTGTACCAAACCGGCAATACCGCCCCGAGTACCAACGAGATCGAACCCAACATCGAGGTTGTTAACGGCGGGAGCAGCCCGATTCCGCTTTCCGCCATCACCATCAGATACTGGTTCACCGAGGGCTCTGCCGAGCCCCTGGACTACGCCTGCGACTACGCGCCGATGGGCTGCTCCAACATCACGGGCACGTTCACCGCGGTGAGTCCGGTAAGCAAGGCAGACCACTACCTTCAGATCTCCTTCGGCAGCGGCGCCGGGTCGCTGGCACAGGGCAGCACAGGCACGATCCAGAACCGGTTCTTTGAGGCCGACTACGTCAACATGACGCAGACGAACGCCTATTCGTTCAACGCCAGCGACACCTCGTTCACGCTAAACCCCGACATCACCGCTTACTACAACGGCACGCTCATCTACGGCACAGAGCCGAGCTGACAGCGGCCCAGGCAGGCGATACCAGGAAGCGGAGGGCCCCTGCATTTCGGAGGGGCCCTCCGCTTGTGTACTGACCGACGGTCAGCGTGAGCAGGACGCTACAGCGCCTTGCCCCTGCGGTCACTTCCCGCCGAAACTATCGAATTCTCCGTTTCGTACGCCTCCGAGAAATGCGTGCCATTCGTCCGGTGTAAATCCGAGAACCAGCCCTTCGGAGTCCCTGCTATTGCGAACACCGACCCCGCCATCAGGCAGGCTTGCCACCTCGACGCAGTTGCCGTTGGCGAAACTCAGAGAACTCTTAACCCAGTAAGGACCTGAATCCGGCCTTTCGGCTGGACTTCCGAGCGTAGGTCTCCCCATGTTATCTCCTGACCGATTGATGCATATCGTCCTGAATGTGTAACTACGGAATGTAGTCTTAATCCTACTTAACGTAGTCACCAGACCCTGAGGCTAGCAGACATCACTTACACCTAGGGCCCCTTCCGACCTAAGGTAGCACTATGACACATTGAGTGCTCTTGTACCCACGGTGTACCGCAAACCTCAAACGTACACAGACATGGCTGTGTCGGCCGACCCGGTATCCCCGGCACTCCGGGTGACGACATAGAGGCTGCCGGGTGCCGCTGATGGAGATCACCGGCGACGACGCCGCCGTCATCACGCTGAGCGTCGGCGCACACCAGGAAGCATCGCTGGCCAGTTCCGGGATGATCCGCCTCGACATGAACCAGGCACAGGGGGGCGGTCAGCCGCCATCCACCGGAACCTTGCCGACCTCAGCCGGGAAGGCACAACACTCAGCGGCGCGGGCCAAGCCCTTGCGCCACTTACGAATTAGCGCGCCGCAGGGTACTTGACCAATGCGACTCCGCTGTTTCGAGTATAAGCGCCCTAGACGCTGCCGGGTCAAGTGACGCGTCGGCGAGCATCTGAAATGCGATCCTGTGCAAGTACGTCTCCCGCTCCCCTTCCAGGGTGAAGCCGCTCCTCAGATGCTCAGTGCTAACAACATCGTGCAGCATCGCATCACTATCTGCCCCAAAGCCGAATATAACAAAGGACTCCCCGAAGACCCTGTGCTGCGCGTCAAGGGGGAGAATCTGCAAGGTTAGGTTTGGCCGGTCAGCCTCACGCACGAGACGCTGGAGCTGGTCATACATTACCGACTCATCACCGATCCGGCGCTTCAAGATCGATTCATCAAGCACGACCGACAGCTGAAGCCCCTCGCGATCCAGCACCTGCTGGCGTCGCATGCGGACCCTGACCAGCCGCCCGATCATGCCCGGAGCGATTGGCTCGACCCGGCTGTAGCTGCTAATTATGTGTCTGGCATAAGCTTCCGTTTGCAGCAAGCCAGCTACAACATCAACGTGCCATATGGCGATGGAAGATGCCTCGTGCTCGAGGCCGATGAACTGCTGATAGTCGTCGGAAAGGCTGTCCCCGAATTCTTCCCACCATCCCTTCTGAGCCGCATCCTCAGCCAGCTCGAGAAGGAGCGAGCGGCGCTGCCCGGTGATCTCGTAGTAGTCGAGCAGTCTCTCGACCTCCCGTGGCCGCAAGCCGGTCCTGGCCCGCTCGTATCTGCTGATCTTGGAGGGCGACCATCTCAGCGCCGCGGCGACGGCATCTCCGCTCTTGCCCTTACTCTCCCTGATCCCGCGCAGCTCAGCGGCTAGGCGGCGGCGCCGTACCGTGGGACTTGCTGGCGCGATCATCAAGCGTCCCTCCTCCCCGTGTGCCGCGCGGGCGGGCTAGCTGCGACGGTCACGCAGATCTCGCGGAAATAATTTTGAAACCTTTATTAGTACACCGTACACTCGCCCATCGCAACCAGGGCCCGTAGCGCTCACCAGCGCGAATGAACACCGCCGACGCCCAGTACCTCGTGGAGGCATGCCGCCTGCCGGCCGGACCGGGTACACAACGGCGGCCGGACAGTGCCGGATCCCCTGATTCCCCTGGGCACCTCCCGCCAGATCGCGCAAGGCGAACGTCGGGCTGGGTGCGTCTCCTGGCGGGCCGCTGCGGGCCGAGGCCTGGTGCGGGCGAGCCCTGGCGGGCCTTGCCGGTATTCTAGGGGCGGCCGATGCATGAACTGGCCGCTGATGCGCCACGTCCCGCCGGTCTTGATGGTGCCTGTCGCAGGGGAACGCCGACATAGCGGTTGCTGTATGGCTATGTGGCGAGCGGGACAGCTGTGAAGAAATATGCCTGCAATTACTGGCTGGACCGGAGCCCGCGACCGGGCCCCGGGCGCACAGCGCGGTTTAGCATAATGAACCTGCAGCGCCTGGGGCAATCACACGATGAGCCTGCCGCAGATTGGGTGAATCGCCAGCAGGCCGCTAGTCGCGTACCAGGCTAGTTCACCCGTAATACAAAATGTTGGGACTCGCAGAAGAGGCCGCTGCCAGCACGTGGGCGCTGGGCGCCTGCGCAGCCGCCACGGGGGCCGCCGAGCCAGCCAGAATTGATCCGGCCGCGCCGAGCGCTAGCATAGCGGGAATGATGACGGCTCGCCTTATGCGCATGATCCCTCCATGGCATCTACAGAGGTCAGCGGCCTGCAGCATGGCCTCGCCAGCCTGCACGGCACATCTGAGTCATCTGGAGTTATTACCAGTAATCGGCTATTCCATGCACTAGGGTAAGCCTTTATCTGGACTTTCTCCAAATACTGAAACCTGCATTACATATTTCATTATCTTCTTGCCGGAAATATTCATTTCTTCATGCGGGAAAAGTATTATCGGCCTGTGCGCCGCAAGGTTCTCTGCAACTTGCACTGCATGGTGCGGAACATTGTGATGACACTACCGGCATAAGGCGCTGTTTAATGTCGAATTAACATCCGAAAAATGCCTGCTTGTTCCGCAAATGTTCTGGTAGTACAGTTCGCCCCATGCCCTCGGTGACCCCGGCCGGTACGCTGGTCGGCCGCGACAGCGAGACAGCGCTGCTGACCGGGCTCATAAGAGACGTAGCTCGGGGGCGCGGCAGTTCGGTGCTGGTCGAGGGCGAGCCGGGCATCGGCAAGTCCGCGCTGGTGCGGGCAGCGGTCGCGGAGGCGCCGGCCGGCTGCCAGGTGTTCTGGGGTGCCGGTGACGAGCTGGGCCAGGCGCTACCGCTGCTGCCGCTCTTGGAGGGGCTGCGGGTACGGGAGCCCTCCGTGAATCCCCGGCGGAACGCGATCGTCCGGCTCTTGCACGGTGAGGTCACCGCCGACCGCAGCACGGATGTGTCCGCGGCGCTGGCGGAGCAGCTCCTAGCGCTCGTCGCCGAGCAGTGCGCTATGCGGCCAACCATCCTGGTCGTCGACGACCTGCAGTGGGCCGACCCGACCAGCATCACCTTGTGGGGGCGGCTGGCGAGGTCGGCGCGGCAGATGCCGCTGCTGCTTGTCGGGATGATGCGCCCGGTGCCCCAGCGGGATGACGTGCTGGCGCTGCGGCGAGTGGTGGGCAACGCCGCCCGGCTCCAGCTCACCGCGCTCACCGATGCGGCGGTAGCCGACCTGGTAGCAGCCCTGGCCGGCGGCAAGCCGGATGACGACCTGCTCCGGCTCGCCGACGGGGCGGCAGGCAACCCGCTCTACGTCACCGAGCTTGTCGCGGCGCTGGCCCGCAGCTCCAGTTTGACCATCACCGATGCGGGCGCCGCCGAGCTGGCGGGCGGTTCCGCGCCAGGCTCCCTGTCAGCGGCCATAGCGGACCGCCTTGGCTTTGTCGCCGGGCCGGTACGCGAGGTACTGCGGGCGGCGGCCCTGCTCGGCATGGATTTCGCGGTCCCTGATCTGGCGATCGTGCTTGGCCGCGGCGTGGCGGGCCTGATCCCGGCGGTTGACGATGCATGTGCCGCCGGTGTGCTGGCCGAATCCGGCAACGGCCTCGGGTTCCGGCATCCGCTCATCCGGGCGGCGCTGTACGACGAGATGCCGACGCCGGTGCGCGCCGCCTGGCACCGCGACGCGGGGCGCGCCCTCGCGGAGGCGGGCGCGCCGGCGGACCGGGTCGCCCGGCAGCTGCTGCGGGCAGTCAGCGGACTCGGCGGCACGGCCGAACCGATGGATGAATGGATGCTGAGCTGGCTGGCCCGCACCGCAGATCTGCTGGTCGGCCAGGCGCCTGGGGTCGCGGCAGCACTCCTCACCCGGGCAATCGCCAGTTCCCCGGCTGGCTCGGCCAAGCACGGCTGGCTTGCGAGCCGACTCGCCGACGCCCTCTACCGTATCGGTGACAGGGCAGCGGCCGAGCAGGTGGCGAACCGCGCGCTTGAGCATGCCGCCGAGCCCGATCTCCTCGTGGACCTGCACTGGACGCTGGCACAGTGCCGCATGCTGGCAGGCTTGTCCAGAGAGTCCCTTGCGACGCTGGACCGGGCGTTGGCTTCTCCCGGGATCTCGGCGCGGCACCGCGCTGGGCTGCTCGTGCTCGCCGCGCGGACGCACAGCAACCTCGGCGAGGTCGACAAGGCTGGCCGGGTCGCCACCAGTGCCCTCGCGGCGGCGGCGGAGGCGGGCGACAACTGGGCAATGGGCTGGGCGTTGCTCATGATGGCGAACGTGACCACAGTACGGGGGCACATGACCGACGCGCTGCGTCTGTTCGACAGGGCACTGGCCGTGACCCAGACCGATCCGGCGCTGACCGACCTGCGGCTGCTGCTACAGATTAACAAGGCAGTTACGTTGAGCTACCTCGACCAGTACGAGCAAGCCTTTGCCGCGGCCCGGGAGGCGCGGCACCTCGCGGACCAGGTCGGCACGACGTTCCGGCTGTCTCAGGCACACGGCGCCCTTGGCCAGTTGCTCTTCGAAACGGGACGATGGGACGATGCGCTGGCCGAGATAGAGATCGTGCCTGAAAACCTGAAGGAACCCGCTGCGGCATGCAACGAGTTCGGAATCGCCGCGGTGATCAGCTTCCATCGCGGCGAGGTCGCCGCGGCGCGGCGCCACCTCGCTGCCGCCGTCCCGCATGCCAAGCGGATCGGACACCGGCTTATCGGCCCGCTGGCACTCGCCCGCAGCCTGGACTGCGAGCACGCCGGCGCGCTCCCCGAGGCGCTTTCCGCACTGACGGCTGGGTTCGACGGCAATACGGAAGAAGTCGAGGAGATCGAGGACCTCCTTGCCGACGCCGTCCGCCTCGCCACGCAGACCGGCGACCTGCGCACCGCACAGTCCCTCGCGGGCCATGCGGCAGCACTCGCCGCCGAATCGGAGATCCCGCATCGGCAGGCGAACGCCCTCTATTGCCGCGGCCTGCTGGACCATGAGGCCCCCCGGCTGCTCGCGGCCGCGGAGCGTTATGACGACGCCGGCCGGCCACTACTGAGGGCGAAGGCACTGGAGGCGGCCGCGGGAGAGTTCGTCTGCATCGGCGACCGCGGCCAGGCGCGAGCCGCATTCACCCGCGCCGTGGAGGTCTACACGTCCCTTGGCGCCGCCGCGGACGTCGCCCGGCTGCAAGCCAGCTTCCGCGCCCACGGCATCCGCCTCGGGCCGCACGCCAAGCACCGGCAGGCGCGGAGTGGCTGGGACAGCCTCACGCCGACCGAGACCAAGATCGCCGCATTCGTGGAGGAGGGGCTGTCCAACCCAGAGATCGCCGCCAGGCTGCTGCTATCCCGACGGACCGTCGCGACCCACGTCTCCCACATCCTGAGGAAGCTCGACGTCCATTCGCGGACAGACATTGCCCGTGAGTCAGCCTTGCGCACCATCGCGTCGAGGTGATCGCCCTAGGCAAGGCCGGGCGGGAACGCGAGCGTAAAGTACACCGCCTTGCCCGCGGGGGTGCGGTAAAAGCCCCACTCAGCCGACAGGCTGTCAACCAGCATCAGGCCCCGTCCGGTTTCCGCGTCCGCTGGGGCGTCCACCGGCACCGGCAAGGAGCACGAGGTGTCGTGGACATCAACGCGCAGCTGGCCGCGGGAGCAGGTGATGGCGAGCATGACAGTCTCGCCCGCCTCGTGCCTGATGGCATTGGTCACCAGTTCGCTGGTGAGAAGGATCGCGACGCCCGGGTCGACAGGGACATCCCAGGTGCAGATCGCCAGCCGGACCTGGCCGCGGGCTTCGGCCGCCGCGGCCGGTCCCGTGGTCAGCGTGACGCGGCGCCGGTGTAGCACGGCCGGACGGGTCGGCGCCGTCGTGTTCATCTGGTTCCTTCGCGTGCCAGTTTGAGCTGATCCGGGAGAGCGCTGATCACTCTGCGCGGCTGGTCCGGGGAGATCCGAGCAAGCTGCCGTCTGGTGATTGCGCGACAAATGCTGCTGCAAGTTGCAGTGAGAGACATCGGTCAGCTGACGGATTTTGAGCCATCCGGCGTACGCCAGCACTCTGACCCCCCTCAACGTCCTCGGTGACCTCTCCCCCGCGCCCCCGCAGGCGCCGCCAGGCCCGCGCGGACTCGTTGGTCGCGAGCAGGGCTCAAGACATACGTCAGTTGACGGATGTCTTGCGGTGCAATTTGCATGAGATTTGTGATGCAAGCACCGGCACGGTCCAGCCTGCGGTCGCTGACCGGATCCTCAGGCGGGAGGCCAGCGTGCCAGGATCGGCCAGCACAGGCGGCGGAGAAGGAAGGCCTCGATGGCGGCACAGCGCAGTCACCTAGTCGATGCGCTGGTGAAGATCGTGGCAGCTGGCCGTTCCCTGGCTGGCGGGCGCCGGGCCAAGCGCGAGCGCCGGGCCAAGCGCGGGCGCCGGGTGGCGGTAGAAGTTCGGCGTCTGGTCGAAATCCTGGTAATAGCGGTGGAAGACCGGGGTCGCGGAGGATGCGGCCGGCGGCACGATCCAGGTCCAGTCAGCCGGGCACGCCCGGCCGTGCCGTTCTTCCCGCTCCATGTGCTGGAGAAAGCGGACCGCCTCGGTGTGATGGTCGGTAATCGTGACGCCGGCGTTGCTGAACGAGTGCAGGACCGCGAGGTTGAGCTCAGTCATCGCCTTGTCTTTCCACAGGTTACGGTCGCTGGCCGTGGAAAGGCCCATGCGGGCGGCGATCACCGGCAGCTGGCCGTAACGGCCGCTGTCGCCGAGGTCACGCGATCCGATCTCCGTGCACATGTACCAGCCGTTGAATGGCGCGGCGGGGTAACGGACGCCGCCGATGTCCAGGTACATGTCGCTGATCACCGGCACCGCGTACCACCGCAGCCAGAGGTCGGCGAACCAGCGGAACTCCGGATGCTCAATGGTTATCTCGAGTACCGCGTCGGCGGGTATCTCGTGCGGTGTGACGGGAGCGCCGGACTCCTGCACGAGCAGGGGAAGGATGTCGAACCGGCCGGCCGGCCAGCCGCCTGGCCAGCCGAGATCGCGGGCGAGCCGGGTGAGATCGGCGTTCGCCGGGTCCCCGATGACGGCACCGCCGGCAGTCTCGTAACCCGCGTACCGGACCAGCTGGGAGCTGAGGATCCGCGGCCCAGGCCGGCCTGGCCCATCCGGCGCGAACACAGTTATCACCGGCCGGATCCGGCCCCCGTTGGTCGCCTCGCGCAGGTGCGTGACCGCCTCGGCGGCGATGTCAGGCGCGGCAGTAACCCCGCGACGGTCACGCACCCGCAGGTTCCGCCAGTACAGCCGTCCGATACATCGCGAGCTATTCCGCCAGGCAACACGCGCGCCAAAGGCGAGCTCGGCCGGAGTGTGCCAGTACGTGCCCGAGGCCTCGATCTCCCGGCGGACGCGCCGCAGGCGCCGGTCGGGCGACCCCAGCTGATTCTCGCTGTGATACAGCGTGATGAACTGCTCGGCGCTGACCAGCAGGCCGTCAAGGGCGGGGCCGTCAAGGGCGGGGCCGTCAAGGGCGGGCGGGCCATAGCCCGCCGGGGACCACCCGGCCGGAAGCACGGTCACGTTAGCGCCGAAGCCGGTCTCAGTTTCGCCCGCCGCCACCGGGCAGGCGTGCAAAGACGGGAACGCCGGCGACTCCCTGCCCAGCTCCAGGCTGACGGCGTCGCCTCGCGGCCGGCCGTGGCCAGGAATACGCCAGCGAGAACCTGGCGGGGTGCGACCTTGGTTCAGGCCCACGGAGACCTCCCTGATAGCCCCGGGTCGCTGCGCCCCCCGATAACGGGCGGCCAGCGGCTTCCGGCTACCGGGGACTGCAGCACAGTCGTGTGCTACCAGCCTGGACGCTCATCTTGCACTCGCCTTGACACCTATCTTGCACTCGCCTTGACGGCTCCCTCGCACGCCAGGTCACGGGGCGGGCCGGGGGGCCGACGGCGGTACTGGCCTGGAGGGGCGACGCTTCGCGCCCCCCAATACCCCCCGCAAGGGGCATGGCCTGGGGGGGCGACGCTTCGCGCCACCCAGGACCCCCCGCGGTACGCCGGACTAGGAGATTCCCGCGGCGAAGGCGGGGTCCATGGTCTCCATGCGTATCCGCGCTGACTCTGCCTCTGGCACGCCGAGCCGTTCGAAGATATCCAGCGCCTGCCTGAAGACAATCCGCGCCGCATGGGGCCGCTGTGTGCTGAGCGTCGATTCCGCGATTCCTTCGAGGATCTTGCCCTCTTCGTATGGGTCGCCGATCTCCCTGGCCAGCCTGAGGGCGGCGCGGTAATGGTCGAGTGCTTCGCCGTACCGGCCCGATCCGCGATGTATGCCGGCAATCATGCGAAGTGCCGTCAACTGCTGAGAGAGATCCCCGATCTCCTCGGCGATCAGCCGCGCTTTCTGATGATGAATAAGTGCTTCGTCGTAGCATGCCGCGCTATGGTAAATGGTGCCGATGTCATTAAGAACGTCGGCTTCGTCCGGGAGATCGCCTATGTCGCGGTATATCGCGAGTGCCCGCCGATACGAAATGATTGCTTCCTCGTAGCTGCCCTTGTAACGGTGGACGCTGCCAATGTTCTGGTACAGGATCGCCTCGTTCTGCGCTCCGCCTATCTCACGGAATATCTGCAGGGACTTCTGGTAGGCGTCGAGCGCGTCCCCGTGATGGCCGTTGCACAGGTATACCCTTCCCAGGTTATTGAGCACCTTCGCTTCCCCCCGCCGGTCGCCGACGTCACGGTAGAGCGAAAGCGCGTCACGCAGGTGAGCATGTGCCTCGGGGTAACGTCCCAGATGCCAGCAGGCGATCCCGGAATGGCTCAGGGTGTCGGCCGCGCCGCGCGGGTCCGCGGCGGCACAGTACAGAATCCGGGCTTCGGAGAAATAGGCGAGTGCCTCGCGGGAACGGGCTGTGCGCTGGTGCGCCAGGCCTATCTGGTCGAGGGACTCGGCCTCACCTCTCCGGTCGGCAAGCACCCGGTAGTTCGCCGCGGCTTCTTCAGCCAGGAAAATCGCCGTCTCGTGCTGCCCAGTCTGCTGGCGCACTGCGCTGAGCGCCAGCGACGCCTGCGCGATCCTGGCCGGATCAGCGAGATCACGGCTGGCCTGCAGGGCAAGCGTGTGGGCCGCGATCGCCTCGTCCCAGTACGCCCTGATTGCCATGAAGTCGGCGAGCAGGTAGATGAGGTCGGCGCACTTCTGCGCCCAGTCGCGGCGACCCGCGTAGCGCGCGGCCCGCAGGATGTTGCGCCATTCCGATTCCAGCCAGCCTGCCGCGTTTTCCCGCGTGTCCAGGGTCGGGCCGCCGGCCGACGGCCGGGTGACTCCCGCGCCAGGCCGGCGCCGGAACGGGTGGAGGACCCGGTCGGCCTTATCGGCTGTGTGCAGGTAGTAGTCAAGGAGCCTGCTCACGGCCTGCGTCTGCTCAGCCTCGGGGTCATCACGCGTGGCGCGCGCGGCCGCATAGCCGCGGATGAGGTCATGGAAGCGGAACTGACCGTCGATGTCCCCTGTCATCAGATGATAATCGAACAGGATATCGAGCGCCTTCCCTGCCTCGGCGAGGGTGCAGCCGCCCAGGGCGGCCGCGGCCGGCAGGCTGAGACAGGCGCACGGACTGACGCCAAGCCGCCGGAAGAACCGCTGATGGCCGGGTTCCAGCGCACGGTAGGACAGATCGAAGGCGGCTATCTCCTCCGGGCTCGCCGCGCCCCTGCCATCCAGCAGCGACTCGGCTGGCATGCCCTCGGTTATGGCGATTCCGGGGATGCTGCCGTTCTCCCCGGTGAGCGGCCCGAGCTCAGCGCCCCGGCCCGCGAATTCCGCCGTCTCGGGCGGAAGGGCACGCGGCGGTGCGGCCAGGACAGGGCGCTGGCCGGAGGGATTGACGGCCAGCCTGGGGTCACGGCCCAGGATGCGCTGATGCAGCTCGGACAGCATCGCCCCCGGTTCCGTGCCCTGCTCCTCAACGAGGCGGCCGCGGGTTTCCCTGTAGAGGCTCAGCGCGTCGGCTGGCCTGCCGCTCCCGTAAAGGGCGGTCATCTGGTGTGCGACGAGCGTTTCATCCAGCGGGTGCTCAGCCAGCAGATGGCGAAGCTCGCCTACCAGGTCGGCGTGCCGGCCAAGCTCCAGCTCGCACCCGACACGCTCGAGGATGGCCGCCCGGCGCTCCTCTTCGAGAGCGTCCCGCATCCGCGCTACCCAGTCGCCGCTGATCCCGGCCAGCGCCTGGCCGCGCCAGAGCCCGTCCGCCTCGCGCAACAGCCCGGCCGCGTGATCGTGGTCGCCGCTCGCCGCGAGGGTATCGGCTCGCCGGCGCAGCCGGCGGAACTGATGCACGTCGACCGCCTCGGGATCGACGTCGAGCAGGTAGGCCCCCCGCGCACGCCCCACCAGCTGCACGCGGTCGCCCACGGCCTGCCGGAGCGACGCCCGGAGCCTGGCGATGTAGACCGAAAGGCTTTCCCTGGCCTTTGGCGGCGGCCTCGTATCCCACAGCCTGTCAATGAGGGTCTCTACCGGAACCATCGCGCGTGGCGTCAGCAGGAGCATGGCCAGGATAGATCGCGCCCTGGCGTGCCCGAGATCGTGTCGCTGTCCGGCCGACCAGAGCTCAATCGGTCCGAGCGCCCGGAATTCCATGATCGCCTTGCATCCTCTACCGCCCGCAGACAGGGTCGCAGCTGAAACCCGAACGAGATGTGCGAAGCATTTCCCCTAGGCTAATACCCGCCGTGGGCAGTCCCACCCGTATCTCGCGAGAATTAGCGGAGCAAGAAAGTGATCACGCCTCTGCCGCGACATGCAACGCAACTTTCACCGCAAGGTGCAGCCAGTAAGTGTCCCGTTACCGGAAGGAACTGGGAGAGGCTCCTTGCGGGGCAAGCGGTGCCCGGGATTTCCTCACCGTAGCTGCCGGTCCAGCGGGAATCCGGCGATCGTCTCTTGACTCCGCTGTCGGGAGGGTGCCATCACGCTCCCGTTCGGCATAATTTGCTTTTTTCCTAACGAGAGCGTGGTGGCAGTGTCATCGCGCTGACTCTCCTGCCCCGGACTGGCCCGCCGCAAAATGTCGTGCGGATAGATCTGAATGGCACATCCCGAGGCGGGTAATGGTGTAGTTTCTTTTTGGAGAGAGTCTGCGCAGACCCCGCTATCTAGGTTACCGATGAGGGGATGACCCGATGAAGACTCATAGGCGGATGCCGCACGCCGTTATGCAGGCGCGAACCGTTCCGGCCGAGTACCCGACGGGAGCGCTGCGGACCGATCCGCTGGGCCAGACGGCGCGCGGAATTCTCATTCTGACTCTCGTGCTTGGCGGCCTCGGCGCCGGCGCGGCGGCAACGTCGGATTACGGCAGCGGCGGCCATGCGAGTGCCCATCAGCCAGGAGGCGACATTCGTCTCGGAGCAAGCGCTTACCCGATAAGCTCCAGCCGCAGTAATCCCTGGATGTATTGACCAGAAGCTGTTCAGAACGGGCGAAGCAGCTGCTTCGCCCGTTCTGAATAAGACTAGAAATACCCCGGTACTCGAGATATCCATTGAGTATCCGGAGTTCCGCTGGCTGGCGGCCCTCAGGCCGCCGCGGCATCCCGTGCCGGTGGCTCAGTGGTGCATATATCCGTTGTCATGAATCGTCGGTGCGGCGGCGATTGGCACCGCTTGGGCTGCTTCGTGAAGTGAGGCTGCTTCCTTGCGCTCCCAATCCTCGATGCCGCGCAGGATTCCCTCGGTGTAAGCGCGCAGATGCGCCCGGTAGACGTCACTGTAGGTACGCAGATACGCCAGTTCCGCCTGTGCGGCCTGCCGCTCGTGGTCGGACTGTGGCGGCGCCGCCGCGTTCAGCGCGGAAACCGCCGCCTCGCGGGCCCTGGCGTGCGCGTCTTCCAGGAGCGTGTCCGAGTACTGCTCGGCTTCCTGCATGATCTCATCGCGGCGCAGCCTGGCCTCCTCGGTGAGCCGACTGCTGTAAGCCTGGGCGTCGGCCACGTACCGGTCGGCGGTGACCTGCGCGGTTGACAGTATCCGCACCGCGTGTATATGCGCGTCTGCCTGACCGAACAGCACCGCCTGCGGATCACCGTCACCGTCACCGTCTCCGGCGATGACCCGGCGGCGGAGCCGCTGAACTTCCTGCCACAGAGACGTACGCTCGTTCACCAGACGCACGAGCTCCGCGTGCACCGCGCCCAGGAACTCCCGGACGGGCTCCTCTTCGTAGCCACGCCGCCCCAGCCGCGACATGGGAAACGTCGCGGTCTGCACCTCTTCGGGAGTCATCCTGCTCTGCTCGTCGGACCATATTGTGGTCAAGGCTCGCTCCACCCGAAATCCTCGATATGTATCTGATCCGCCCGGCTGCCCGCTGACGCCAGCCGGGCGGCAGCGTCCTGGACCATCCCGGTCGGGCCGGCCAGGTAGGCGTCGCGGGATGACCAGTCGCCGTGCCGGGCTATCACGTCCGGGAGGCTGCCGGTCTCGCCGGCGAACCTGGGGTCGGCTGACACGGCCGGCGTGATGGTCAGCCACGAGTGCTGGGCGGCCATCTTCTCCAGGCTGTCCAGGTCATAGAGTCCGTCGGCGGTCCGCGCGCCGAAGAACAGGTGTACCTTCGGCGGCTGGGGTAGCGCCGTCAGCTGATCGAGAATGGCTTTCAGGGGGGCCAGTCCGGTACTTCCCGCCACGAGCAGGAGGTCCCGGCCAGAGACTGGCTCACTCAGCGTAAGAACCCCGACGGGAGGTCCCAGCCGCAGGATGGTGCCAGCGACCGTGCCGCTGGTAAGCGCCATGCTCACCGCGCCGCCATCGATCAGCCGGATATGGAACTCGAGCAGCCCGTCCTGACGCGGTGCGCTCGCCATAGAGTAGTAGCGCCACAGCCTCGGGCGGCTGGGGGATTCGATCGCCACGGACTGCCCCGGCAGGTAGTCGATCCGCGGCTCCGGCTGGACGGATAGCACGGAGACATCGAACGACCTCCGCTCGTGGGACACGACCGTGCCCCGCCACCAGGGCGGCCGCAGTTGCTCGTCCGCCTGCGCCGCCGCGGTCATGACGGAGCCGATGAGCTCGTAGGCCGCCTTCCAGTCGGCGGCAAGCTCCGGCGTCCAGGCCGGCCCGGAGAAATGCTCCAGGGTCGCCAGCAGGCTGGCCCCCACGGCGTCATAATGCTCGGCGACAGCGCCGAACTTCCGGTGATCACGGCCAAGACCCTGAAGGAACGCAGTCAGATCGTCAACCTTGTCTACCTGGGAAACGATTGTCACCAGCGCGTCGACTAGGTGGCCGCGCTGCGCCGCCATCGACACCGGGAACATGTCCCGCACTTCCGGATGCTTGATGAACAGGTCGGAGTAGAAGAACAGCGGTAGCTCGTCACCGTGCACCGCGACACGGGCGAAGCTTTCCCGCAGCCGGGCAACGTCCAACGGTCCCGCCTCTCTCCGCCGCCACCTGCTGACTGATCCCGGCGCGCTGACCTCCCGCCTGAGGATCCGGTCAACGGCCGCAGGCTGGGTCGTGCCGGTGCTTGCACCACAAATCTCATGCAAATTGCACCGCAAGACATCCGTCAGCTGACGGATGTCTTGACCCCGCCCTGGACCGCCGCTCCCACATCGCCGCCTTCGCCAGCGCCCTCAAGGTCTCCGAGACTGACCTGGCCGGCGCTCCCAGCCGGCCGCCACGACCAGACCTCAGCCCAGGGACTTTTTCAGGTCGAAGTAGCTAGGTCATGCGTCCTGAGGTACGCTGTTTTCTCGTTGGCGCAGCATGTATGAGGTGAGCTGTGGACTGGGATACAATCTGGAGGGTGACCTGTGTCACGGCGATGTGACCTGTGCGGGAAAGAGCCACGTTTCGGCAGGAGTGTGGCTCGGCTGGGGAAGAACGCTATTAAGCGGCGTGTCAAGGCCCGCACTCCGCGTCGTTGGAACCCAAATATTCAATCAGTAAAAACGAACGTAAATGGTACACCGACGCGCTTGAAGGTTTGCACTTCTTGCTTGAAGAAGGGCGACTTCCTCCGACGGGCTACGGTCTGATCTGCCTCGGAGTGACCGGCTAAAAGGGTTATTCGAGTCGTTAGCCCATTACTAAGACACGCGGTCACGTGTACGTACACGTGCACTTGACGAAGACCCACTTTTGCCAGTCGCCGCCGTTCGGTTCGCGGGTGTAGATGCTGCCGAGACCATTAGTCCCGTAGTTACTGTCCAGGTAGAGCCCAGTCGCCGTATCGGCGAGATTCCAGATTCTGCTGTTGGCGGTCGCGCCCATTTCCCAGCGGCAGGGCTGCCGCCAGGATGAGCCCGGCGAGCTTTCTCAGGTGCATGCTGACCATCCTTTTCGTTCATTCAGCAGGTGACGGTCCCGGCGAGCCAGGGAACAGCTGGGGATAATTCAGGACGACGATCGCGGCATTAGGGGCCGCGGCGTGGATCGCCTGGTAGACGGCTTCCAGGTGCGCCTGCAGCGCCGTGATGACCTCAGGTTCGTACGTGGTCAGCGGCGCGGGATCCCCGCCGAGCGTCACCTGGCCCTTGGAGCAGTCCCCGCCGCTCATCCACGGAAAGTCGGAGGTGAACTGGTCCATGAGGCAGCTGGGATTCCCGCTCATGCACATGCCCGTGGTGACCTGCGCGATCCCGTAGCCGCAGTCCGACTTGGTCCAGTCGACGTTGTCGGTGTACGTCCATTGTTGCGCGGACGAGTCGTAGACCCAGTTCCCGTACCACTGGAAGGACGGCTCGAAGTTACCGGTCTGCCCGATGATGATATGCGAGCTGGCCTGATACCCGGCCGACTCCTGGGCCACGATGCCAAGCAGCACCTGCGCCGGGACACCGCCGCCGCCGGTCAGCCCGGGCGGCGGGAACATTCCCTGCGGGGTGTAGGCCGGCAGCCCGGAGCCGTACAGGCTGGGACCACGGGTATCGCCAAGGACGCCTCTTACACCGAACCAGAGCTAGAGCTGATCGTCGGATTCCAGCGCCGCGCCGAGGAGGCCATGCGCCAGCAACTGACCCTCATGCGCCACCCGCAACCAGACGCCTGAGCCCCACGCCGCCAGGCGCTCGCCGACATCGGCCCGGTGCCCGACCACGAGACCCTGATCGAGATCCCGGAAGACGTGCTCAAGATGTACGTCCGCCGCTACCAGGAGCAGGAGGGTGAACGCTGACCTCCCTCATCCCACCCGGCCCAGAGTTCCGGCAGCTGTTCCACTCCTTCGAGCACACGGCCTACGGCCGTACTCGAAGAGCTGAATGCACGAGGCTTGCGTAATCACGTCCTGGTCATCACCCGCCGTCAGTACGGCGTTATCGCATAGTGCTGTACTGGCACCCGCTGGTACCCGGCCTCAACGACAGCGACGAACACCTATGCCTGGCATACGAGCTGAGCCAGCACGCCGACGCGACCGCTTTTACCGGCCTATTCTATCGTGACCAGATTGCCGCCTACTACCGGGCAAACGACTTGCCCGAGCCCTACGAGGCGACTGCCTGGCGCACGGCCGACGCCACGGCCGGGCGGACATCGGCTGGAAGGACGAGGCAGCGCCATGATCCATTGGACGACTCTGCGCTATGTGGTGGTAGATGTCGAGGGCAACGGGCAGCAGCCGCCCGACCTGGTAGAGATCGGTACGGCGTCCATTGTGGGCGGTGCCATTGGTGAGCCGGTGACCTGGCTCGTGAAACCGGCGCGGTCAATCGAGCATTTTGCGACGAGCGCCTTGCCACCATTGCCGGTTCTCTCGAAGCCCTGCGTAACGAAGCGTCGGGACACGATGATGCGGCTTCGTCCCTTTTCTGGCCACGAGCGCGGCATGTTCATCAGTATTGACGGGCCAAGCGGTCGTCTCGCACGCAGAGATCTCTCCCGCCCACGCCCATGTCTCGGCCTGCAGCCGAGCTTTCTGGCGATGGTTGTCGTTTCAGGTCACAGCGACCGTGAAGACGGCAGGGCGCCGCAGGCTGGGAGTCTCTCCGTTGGCCTGCGGCGCCCCCCTGGCCGTGCGTTGCGGCTAGCCCTTGATGCTGGCCGTGAACCGGCGCCAGTCCTCAGCCGAGAACGTGAGCGCGGGTCCCTCTGTGTCCTTCGAGTCCCGTACGGCCACAATGCCCGGCAGCGTGGCGACCTCTACGCAGTTGCCGTGACCTGCCGAGTAGCTGGACTTGACCCAGCTAGGGGATTCACTCACTGTATTCACTCCTGTACCTGGCAATGAGTAGCGCGGAGTCCGCTGGCGACAGTGCCGCCGCGCGTATGTGGTCGAACAACAGCACCAGCTTAGCCACGTCAGCGGGCGCTTCAATGATCCTCCCCGATTCGTACCCTTCGGAATACCCGACTGACGGACCGTCCGTGAGGTCGAAGATGGTCACCGGCCCGTCAGAGCCCGGACAGTCCGGCACGCTGAACGGGAAGACCTGGATGACGACGTTGGGACGCTTCCCAAGGACAAGCAAGTTATCCATCTGTGCACGCATCACTGAGTTTCCGCCGAACGCGATGCGCAGTGCGGCTTCATGTATCACGAACCAGCAGGACGGGGGACGCTCGCGGGTAAATATCTCCTGCCGTTTCATCCTTGCTGCCGCATCGCGCTCGATCACGTCGTCCGGAACATCAGGACTGCACGCACGGATGATTGCACGCGCGTAGTCCTCCGTCTGCAGCAGCCCAGGCGGGCATCGCATGTCCCAGTTGTGGATTCGGTAGGCTCTCGCTTCGAACTGAACGAACGGCAGGAACCACGGCGGGTATGATTCACGGCCGATGTCCTCGTGCCGCCGTTCGAAGGTACCGGGCGCCCCCGTCTCACGGTCACATGCACGCGCGAAGTCGAGGGTCGGAGTCCGCTCGCGTCTCTCGACGTTGGATACAAGCTGTCCCGAGTAGCCGATTTTGCCTCCCATCTCGACCTGGGACCACCCTAGACGCTGCCGCCATGCTCGCAGTTCAGCAGCGAACATTAGCACTGCGGGCGTCTCTACGCCATTTGAAGTCCCCTCTGCATCATTCACGCTGTCCTCTGCATCGTTCATTGTCCCTCCCCAGGTATGGCGGGTGTCTCTGCATCTGCCCCGCAAGAATGACGAATGTGTTCACTCTAAATTAATGACTATGCGGTTCGCCGTAACACATTCAAATGTACGCCATGACCTGCCATGTTTGCCAGGAGAACCCCGCAGGCACTCGGTACGGAGCGACATCAAATGCACATTAAACTTCCTAAAACGGCCATGTCAGCCACGATCGTGGCGGCCGTGCTCGCAGCCGTGATGCTCACGCTCGCCCTTGTGACAGTGATCCCGTGACGGGCACAGTGACCGGCGGCTGGGCCAGCATCCTGCCACGCATCGCAACGCCGACGCCGTCGTGGGCGTGCAGCCGCAGCTATCCAGGGCAGCCCGGACAGGTCGCGCAGGCTCGCGCGTTCCTGGCTTACGTGCTGCACGACTGCCCGGTTGCCGACGATGCCGTCCTGCTCTGCTCCGAGCTATGCGCCAACGCCGTGCAGTACAGCGAGTCCCGCCGGCCGCGAGGGCAGTTCGCCCTGCACGCGAAGGTCTGCCCGGGCTCGTGGGTCTGGTGCGGAGTCGAGGACGAGGGCGGCACCTGGCGCAAGCGCCCACGCGACCCGGAGCGCATGCACGGGCTCGACATCGTATGCGCGGTAACGCGCGGCGGCTGGGGCATCGTCGAGGAAGCCCGCTCGCGGCTTGTCTGGTACCGGCTTGCCTGGGCCGCCGCAGGAGACGCGGTCCCGCTGCTCGTCTTAGCCTCCTGAGCCTGCGTGCCGCGCTGCCGGGAGGGGAACGAAGGCCGCGCGGCACGCAGCCTGAAGCACGGCGGACGGTCGATCCGCGCGGACCTGGGAACCTTCGCAGGCATCCCGCCCGCCGTGCGCAGTACCCGCGCTGTGGCGCCACGCCGTGTCTCCCCCGAGCACGGCTGATGAGCCGCCCGCGCGGCAGGGCGGCAGCCAGGCCCGGCCCCGGGCCTGGCTGCCGCCCGCACCAGCCACAAGCGCACATCAAGGGAGACGGGACAGGAGTGACCGCCGGCGCCGTTGGTAAGCACGACGATGCCGCAGCTGGTCCTAGCGCTGGTGATGGCGAGGTTCCGTGCTCGCCGGGGAACTGCGGCGGCGCTGCCCCGGTGCGCTGCTGTTCGACCCGGAGGAGGTCGGGTTCATGCTGCGCGATGCGGTGCCCCCGGCGCGTCGGGGGATTTCCAGGACCTGCCGGCGTGGCGGCTGCTGGTGGTGGAGACAGGCCGGGTGCTGGCCGGCAGTACGGCCGGCTGGTGATCGCGCCGATGACCGTGGTCAGCCCGGTGAGGCAGCAGGCACCAGATTGCCGCCTACTACCGGGCAAACGGCTTGCCCGAGCCCTACGAGGCGACTGCCCGGCGCAAGATCGTTCCGGCGACGCTGGAGCAGCGAAGCGGCTGCTGCCGCGCCAGGCAAGCTACAAGCTCGGCGCACTGGTGCGTTCGGGCTGGCCGAAGACCTGCCCGCCGATCTGACGCCGCACCGTGCCACGTATGACGTGCTGGTGACCGCTCGGTTGTTCGCCGGCCTTGCCACCATTGCCGGTTCTCTCGAAGCCCTGACCGGCCATGCGCTCCGGCCAGACCTCGCCGTCATCCTGGAGGGTTATTCAAATTAGTCTCTGATGAAGATCAGCAGCCTCGCGATCCTCGCCACGGCCAGCAGCGAACTACAGCAATGGTCCATTCACGCAGTCTGGTGTGTGTGAATGGACCATTGCTGTAGTTGCGGCGATGCGGCGATGCGGCGAACTGCCGGGTGGTCAGGCTGGCTGGTAGTCCCCGTGCGGGATGGCCCGCTCAGGCGGAGCTGCTGTCGGGCGGAGCCCGTCGACGACGAGATCGAACAGCCGGGCCGCCTGAGCCCTGCCATCCTCCCCCGGCCCGACGCGCCACAGGAAGCCCATCAGGAGCAGCACGTCGGCGGGGTCCAGGCCGGGGCGTACTGCCCTGGCCGCCTCGCACGCCGCTAGCAGCTCGCCGACGGCGGCGGTGACCGGCGCGTAAGTCTCGCTGACGACGTCCTGTGCGGCCGCGGAATGCAGCGCTTCACCAAGACCGTGCTTGATCCGCACGTAGTCGGCGAGCCGCTCGAACCATATCCGGAAGGCATCGAGCGGCTCACGTCCGGCGAGCGCCCCGGCGACCGAGTCGACGAGCACCTGGACGTCGTGCCGGTACACCGCGAGGATCAGTGCCTCACGGGTCGGAAAGTGCCGGTAGAGCGTGCCCGCGCCGACACCGGCCCGCTTCGCGATCGAGTTCAGCGAGGCGTCGCCGGACTCGGCGAGCGCGTCATGGGCCACCTGGAGGATGCGCTCGTGGTTCTGCTGCGCGTCGGCCCGCGTGGGTTCATGCCGTGTCGTGACCAAGGCGCCTCCAGCGCCGCGATGCTGCGCGGTTGCCAAGCGGAGAACTCTCCATTACGGTCGGACTCGCGGCGGAGAACTCTCCGCTTCGGTGGCTACTGTAGGAGCACCTGTGCGCTACATCAAGCTCGGAAGCACCGGCCTCGACATTTCCCCGATCGCCATCGGCGCCATGACCTACGGCGAGCCCGCCCGCGGACACCCCGTATGGTCGCTCGGCGAGGACGACAGCCGCCCGCTGATCAGGCACGCCCTCGATACCGGCATCAACTTCTTCGACACCGCCAACATGTACTCGCAGGGCTCCAGCGAGGAGATCCTCGGCCGCGCCCTGAGGGACTTCGCCGACCGCGACGACATCGTCATCGCCACCAAGGTCCGCCACCCCATGCGCCCGGGACCCAACGGCAAGGGCCTGTCGCGCAAAGCGATCATGACCGAGATCGACCACAGCCTCCGCCGTCTCGGTACCGACTACGTCGACCTGTACCAGATCCACCGGCTGGACAGCGCCACGCCCGTCGAGGAGACCCTCGAGGCACTGCACGATGTCGTCAAGGCGGGCAAGGCCCGTTACATCGGCGCCTCATCGATGCACGCGTGGGAGTTCAGCAAGGCGCTGCACCTGCAGCGCCAGCACGGCTGGGCCCGGTTCGCCGCCATGCAGGACCACTACAACCTCCTCGCCCGTGAGGAGGAACGCGAGATGCTGCCGCTGTGCGCGGACGAGGGCGTGGGCACGATCGTATGGAGCCCGCTGGCCCGCGGCCGCCTCGCCCGGCCATGGAACGAATCCACCACACGATCGGCTACCGACGGCATGGCGGGCATGCTCTATACCAACGCCGACAGCGACCGCTCCACCGTCGAGGCGGTGGGCGCCGTCGCGGAGGCCCGGGGCGTCACCCGCGCGCAGATCGCCCTGGCCTGGCTGCGCCGCAGCCCGGTCGTTGCCGCGCCGCTCGTCGGGGCGAGCAGTACCACCCAGATCGACGACGCGGTCGCGTCCCTTGACATCGACCTGACCGACGGCGAAGCCGCCGCCCTCGAAGCGCATTACACGCCCCGCTACGACTTCCAGGGCATCTCTGACGACGCCGAATTCGCCCGCATCATGGCCCGCATCCCGGGCTTCACGCCTGCGGCCGCCTGACCGATTCCGCAGCGACAGGGCAGCGACTGACCCTCATGCGCCACCTTGTACCCTTGGAGCGCGATCACCCGATCGCCGGGAGGGCTGAACGTGACGGAACCCGGGAGACCGCCATCGGGTGTCGACGCCTCCGCCCCCCGCTCCGCGCGGGTCTATGACTACCTCCTGGGCGGGAAGGACAACTTCGCCGCCGACAGGGAAGCCGCCGAGCTGTCGCTGCGCGCCGTACCGCAGATGCGCGCTATCGCCATGGAGAACCGCAGGTTCCTGCGCAGGGCGGTGCGCTTCTGCGCCGACGCTGGCATCAGGCAGTTCGTCGACATCGGGGCCGGGCTGCCCACCCAGGACAATGTTCACCAGGTCGCGCAGCGGGCCGCCGCCGGCTCGCGGGTCGTCTACGCCGACAACGACCCCGTCGTCGTGAACCACGGCCTGGCCCTGCTCGCGGAGAGCGAGCGGACAACCGTCATCAACGGGGACCTCCGGCGGCCGGACGAGATCCTGGACCATCTGGGGCTGCGCGCGCTCATCGACCTCGATCAGCCCGTCGCTGTCCTGCTCGTCGCCATCTTGCACTTCATCCCCGACGCGGACGACCCCGCAGGGAGCGTGGCGAGATTCCGCGACGCGATGGCGCCGGGCAGCTACCTGGTCGTCTCGCACGCAGAGATCTCTCCCGCCCACGCCTCCGGGACCGAGCCCCTCAGCGAGGAGGGGCGCCTGCTCAGCCAGCTTTACCGCGGAAAAACCGGTCCCGCGCGCACGAGGGCAGAGATCGCCACCTTCTTCGGCGACTTCGACCCCGTCGAGCCGGGGCTGACCGAGGTCTGGAAGTGGCGTCCCGTCGGCGAGCCCGTCGTCAGCACCAGCGACGTCATGACGATGGTCGGCGGCGTAGCCCGCAAGCGGTGACGCTCAGCGCGAAGTGTTAACAGCCCGTTGAGGAGACGGCGTATCACGCGTGATACAATGCTCATCATGACCGAGGTCACGATCCGCGAACTGCGGAACCATGGCGGCGAGGTGGTCGATCGAGCTGCCCAGGGCGAGCAGATAACCATCACCCGCGGCGGCAAGCCGGTAGCTGAACTCCGGCCGGTCGGCCGCCAGCCGCTGACGGCTGAGACGCTGCTCGCCCGGTGGCACCGGCTGCCGCCAGTAGACTATCGCGCCATGCGGGCCGAGATCGACGAGGTAATGGACCCAGCCCTGTGACAGATCCCGGTGAGCGCCCCGGCCGCGGGATCCTGGACACCTCCGCGGTCATTGCCATGCGGGACATCACCGACCCCGCGGCGCTGCCGCCTGAACCGCTCATTACCACCGTGACGCTCGCCGAGCTTTCGGTCGGTCCGCTGGTGGCACGCGATGAGCGGGAGCGTGCCGCCAGGCAGGCGCACCTGCAGGAGGCGGAGGCGGACTTCGACCCGCTGCCCTTCGATCGGGCGTCAGCACGTGCTTTCGGCCAGGTAGCCGCCGCACTGCGGCGGTCCGGCAGGAAGACCACCGCGCGCGCCTATGACGCGCTGATCGCGGCGACTGCCATGGCTCACCGCCTGCCCGTCTATACCTGCAACCCCGCGGACTTCCAGGGGATCGACGGGCTGCACGTCGTGCCCGTCGAGCTGCCGCGGCAGGCATCAAGCTGACGAGCGAACGACAAGCGCCTTCTGTCCGAACGGGAACGTGGTGGCACAAGCCCGGACCGGGCTCAGGCTGGCTGGGCTCCCCATTGTGGTGGGGCCGCCATCCCGCTCCCGTTCGGCATCCTTATTAATGCATTTAATGCCCGGCCAGGAGGCGGCCAGGGATAAGCGGGCGGACCCGCGGCGGGGCAGCGGCGGCCGGCCGGCCGGATGCTGTCGGCACCGGAACCGGCAGCGGCGCGCAGGTCATGTCCCACGGGGCGCTGCGCTGCCGGGGCGGCAGCGTACCGGACAGCAGGTAGGCCGCGACCGTGCCGTCAACGCACGTGTTGCCGGAGAGCGAGCCCGCGTGGGTGGTGCCGCCGGGCTCGGCGAGCAGCGACGCACCGCGGAAGATGGACCTGACGTACTCGCTCCCCTCGAACGGCGTCGCAGCATCCAGGGTCTCGTCGATCAGCAGGATCCCGAGGCGGTTGCCCTTGATCGTCAGTGGTTTGTGCGCCCTGGCGGGCCAGTACAGGCACGGCGCGTTGAACCAGGCGTTGCCCCAGGTTTCGAACGGGTGCGTCTGGTAGATCCGCCTGTTGTCGCGGTTCCATCTGGCCAGGCTCAGCGGCCACTGCACGTCGGTGCACTGGACGCCGAGGTAAACGGCGAATCCGTTGTCATTGCCGGGGGCGTCGCTTCCGTAGTACAGGTCGGCGAGCGTGTTCACGTCATGCTTGTGCACGTACCCGGCAAGGGCGCTGCCGAGCTGCGGCCAGGACTGCTGGGAGTAGCCGACCGTAAGGAAGTCGTCGACCCACTCATCCGGGCCGATCAGCACGTTAACGCTCTGTCCGTTGACCTGCACGGCACCCTTGGCCGGGTTCGTGGCCAGGTCGCGCTCGATCCCATAGAACAGGCTACGGACGGCCTGCTCGGTCTTGCCCAGGTGATAAACACTGTCGTACGTGGCGATCCAGGCGAACCAGATGTCGATGTTCCGGTCGAACGCGACATCCTGGTTCAGGTTTGCCACGTACCAGATATTCCGCGGATCTACGTTGCTATCGAGAACCATCCGGCGTACGTGCGTCGGGAATAGCGTCGCGTATACCTGCCCAAGGTAGGTGCCGTAAGAAAAGCCGTAGTAGTTGATCTTCTGCTGCCTGAGCGCCATACGGATGCCGTCCATGTCACGAGCGACGTCGATCGTCGTCATGTGCTGGAGGATCGGGCCGTTCTTCGCGCACGCGTCCGCGTATCCCCTGGACAAGTCGAGCCAGACATCCGGAAGACCCTTGGAGCCGGGGGCGGGGATGTAGTCCGGGCGGTTACCGCCAGCCGGGTCGTAGAACGGGTTGCAGGCCAGCGCTGGCTGGCTGGAGCCGACCCCGCGCGGGTCGAACCCGATCCAGTCATACTGACCGGCCACGTCGGTCGCGCCGACCGTCGGCACCGACGATCCGAGGGTAGACAGGCCAAGGCCAGAGCCGCCCGGTCCGCCAGGGTTCACGAGCATGACGCCCTGGTACCTCTTCGAGGTGTGCCTGACCCGCGACACGGCTATCTTGATCTTCGCGCCGTCCGGGTCGGCGTAGTCGAGGGGAACGGAGAGGAAGCCGCACTGGACCGGTGCCTGGAGCCCGGTACCGGGGGGACACGCGCCCCACGTGATGGTCGAGGCTGCCGAGGACGCTGCCGAGGACGGGGCGGGCAGCGCCACCACGGGGCCTGCCGCGGCCACGCCGATCGTGGCGGCGATGACGACGAGCTTTCTCACGTGCCCTCCTCGGGGTGCAGGCTGACCGACCGTCCCCTCGCGCCGGCGGGGTGAGCCCGGTCCGCGAGAATAGGGGCGCTCTGAGCAGATTCTGAACACGGCACAGGAGCTGGGGAAGGGGCCTGGGCCAGAGGTTGCAACATCGTGATCCTCGGGCGTCAGCCGGGCCCGGAGCAGCGGCGGCCGCGTCGGCCAGCCCGCGGTTTCAGCTGGACCGGTTACCGCTGTTCTGGCGGGCTGGTTCCGGCCGGGTGGCCGGCGGGTGGCCGGCCGCGGGGGCGCATCGGCCCGGCGTGGCCAGGTAGCCGGCCGGCGCCGGCGAGCGCACGGCGGAGCAGGTACTCGATCTGGGCGTTGGTGCTGCGCAGCTCGTCG
>Ga0137391_10000217_pt1 | contig 39771 bp, 35 predicted proteins | sample 15con2h24BmetaG_FD_101399 | JGI IMG/M metagenome (GOLD analysis project Ga0137391, IMG submission 101399) | Vadose zone soil microbial communities from Angelo Coast Range Reserve, California, USA - 15con2h2.4B metaG | ecosystem: Environmental > Terrestrial > Soil > Vadose zone > Saprolite...
AGTGACTTGTCCTTGCTGCTCGCAGGCTCGCCCTCGGCACCGTTACCAACCACCACCGGCCCGCGGCTCGCGCCTAGGCCGCGGCCTGTCCGGCCCGCCCGGCTCGCGTCAGCGACCGCGGTCAGCTTGCGGTGCACGGGGAACGCGGCGCCGCCGCGGCCGGTCAGGCCGGACGCCCGCACCTCCTCCGTCAGCAGCCGAGGAGCGCCGCGGTAGGGCACCGGGCCGTGGCGGGCCACGTGGTCGCCCAGCTCAACCGGGACGACGCCGACGTCAGGCAGCAGCCGGGGAAACCGTGTCGCCGGAGGCAGCGCGACCTCCCGTTCGGCATAAATGTTCGTGCTCTGCGCGCTCATTAGTCATCAGCTTTCGCGAGTAGGTGCGGCGGGAGAGAGCCCGGCGGGGCCGCCAGGCGCGGGGGTGGCCGCCAGCAGCCCGGCGACGCGGCGTGCGCGCGGTGCGTCCCGCGCCGTCCGGGCAAGCCGCCAGGCCGCCGCGGCGCAGACAGCGGCGGCGCACCCGGCCGTAAGGCCGAGCATCGGGCCCGACTGCAGGTCGCTGCTGCTGCCGATGCTGTGCGCGACGGCCACCGGCCAGGAGGCGTACGCGACCCAGTGCACGCCGCGCCAGATCCCGCGGCTCAGGTGGCGCCGCAGCAGGCTGGTCACGATCAGCGCGGCCATCAGGTCGAGGGAGACCGCGCCGAGGCCCATCCACAGGGGCTCGTAGGCGGACACGAACGGGATGACAGCGGCGGCGAGCTGAATGCTCACGAAGGAGTCGGCGAGGGCGGTCACCACATGCAGCGCGATGAACACGACGGAGAGCAGCGAGATACTGCGGTGCAGCCCGGTGACCGCGAACCTGGGCAGGCCCGGCAGCCGGCCCTGCCGGTTCACGAGCACGCCGAGGATCATCACGCCGGACAGCAGCACCAGGCTGACGACGCCGGTCGCACGGCTCGCGTACCAGAGCGCGGTGCTCGAGGTAATCCCGTTCATGTACCTGAGCATCGCGGGCTGACCGCAGCAGGCCCTCTACGGCGGCTATCAATTCCCTCTGAACGCAGGCTCAGACTTTAGCCCGTGTTTCTTGTAAGTTTCCTCATAACATGCACAGAGATGACCACTGGCCCCAGAAGTCCGGGTCGCCACGAGGGTCGCGGCCGCCACCGGGCGGCCGGACCGCTCAGCGTCCTCGGCAGCGTCTTCGTTGACACCGCGCCGCTCCGCCGTCACCGCGACTTCCGCAGGCTGTGGGCCGGGCAGCTGGTCTCCCAGGCGGGCAGCCAGCTGACCCTGGTGGCCGTCGCTTACCAGACCTACCGCCTGACCGGCTCGACTGCGATGGTCGGGCTGGTCAGCCTGGGGCAGCTTGCGCCGCTGCTGCTCGGTGCGGTGGCAGGCGGCCCCCTCGTGGACGCATGGGACCGCCGCAGGGTCCTGCTGCTCACCCAGCTGCTGCTCGGCGCGGGCAGCGCCGGGCTCACCGTCAACGCGCTGCTCACGCGTCCCGCGGTATGGCCGGTGTTCGCCTCCACCGCGGGAGCCGCCGCGTTTCTCGGCGTGGACTGGTCGGCGCGCCGCGCGTCGCTGCGCAGGCTGGTGCCGGCGGCGGATGTGCCCGCCGCGCTGTCGCTACAGTTCACGGCTACCCAGGTGACCATGGTCATCGGGCCTGCCGGAGCCGGCCTGCTGATAGCCCATGCCGGCCTCGCGGTGGTCTATGGCCTGGACACCGCGTCATTCGCCGTGGCCCTTGCCGCCGTGGCGTTGCTGCCCTCGCTGCCGCCGACGGGCGGCGGGCGTTCCCCCGGGCTTTCCTCCCTGCTTGGCGGAATCCGCTACCTGCGGCGCAGCCAGCCGCTCGCCGGTGCTTTCGTTATCGACCTCGGCGCGATGGTATTCGGGCTGCCGCGTGCCCTCTTCCCGGCCATGGCCGCCGGCGTCTATCACGGCGGTCCCGCCATCGTCGGCTACCTCAATGCGGCACCCGCGCTCGGCGGCGTGGCCGGATCGGTGCTCACCGGCCGCGCGGGCCGCGTCCGGCGGCCCGGCCGCGCCGTCGTGATGTGCGTGGGGCTCTGGGGCGCGGCGGTCGCGGCGTTCGGCGTGGTCCGGTGGCTGCCTGCTGCCCTGGCGCTGCTCGGGCTCGCAGGTGCCGCCGACGTGATATCGGCGGTGTTCCGCATGACGATCGTGCAGAACACGACCCCCGACAGCCTGCAGGGGCGTGTCAACAGCCTGGTGTACGCCGGCATCCAGGGCGGCCCTAGGCTCGGTGACGCCGAGGCCGGCGCCGCCGCCGCGCTCGGCGGCACGCGGTTCGCGGCCTGGTCGGGCGGCCTGCTCAGCATCGCCGCGGCGGCGCTGACCTCCTGGCTGCTTCCGCAGCTATGGCGTTACGAACCGGGCAGCGCCGCCGCTATACCGTCGGGTCAGCCACCAGCGGACCCGGCCGGGCCCGCCTTACCTCTTACAGTGGGTCCATCCTGCTAGGGGGCACAGCCAGCGAGACCGGGCGGTGGCGTCTGGCCCTGGGAATCGCCGAAGAACAGGCTCGCGCAATCGACCAGGAAACCGGGAGCCTCTTCGGGGATGAAGTGCCCGGAGCCCGGAGCCACGACTTCATGAACATCGTTGGCCACCTGCTGGAACGACTCGGCGACGGCAGTCCCGAACCCGAATTCCCCGCCCATCGCGAGCACCGGCATGGTCAGCCGCTTCGCCGCGTTCGCCAGGTTGTCCGCGGCGTTCTGGGGGTACGCCCGAAAGTAGTCGTACCCCGCCTCGCGGTGGGCGGGATCTGCGTAGGCCCGGTAATAGACGGCGCGGTCGACGGCCCCGGGGACATGCTCAACATTGAAGATATAGCCGAGATAGGCACGGACGGCGAGCTGGTTATTGATGATGTGCTCGGGAATCGGCGCGGGGGACTCATTCAGCAGGAAGTGGAAGCTCACGACGTAAACGTCCTCCAGGCCAAACCCGTTGAGCGACGAGTCGAGCACAGCCAGCCGGGTCACCTCGGCGGGAAAGTCGCGTGCGTAGTCGTAAGCGATCAGCACGCCGAGGTCATGGGCGAGGATCACCACCCTATCGAAGCCTAGCTCGTGGACGGCCTGACGAACCCGCCGTGCGGTGCTGGCCGCGTCATAGCCGCCGGACAGGAAGCTGGAGCTGCCCAGGCCCGGCAGGTCGAGCGCGATCACGGTATGTTCCGTGGCGAGGCCGGGCATTACTTTATGCCACGCCCACCAGGTCTCCGGCCAGCCATGCAGGAGCACAAGAGCCGGACCTGAACCGCCGCGGACGTAGTGGACGGTCCCGCCGTCCACGGGGACAGTCCCCTGCTGGAATCCTGGGAGGGCCTGGATTGGCACGGAGCTGGCCTGGCTATGAGCGGGCGTGCTAGGCGTGGCGCCCGCGGAGATGGCCGTACCGAACAGCAGTGCCATCAGGGTGACAACCGCGGCGATGGTAAAGCGCAGGTTTTTTTGCACCCCTATATGCTGATACGCAATCCCATGGCAGGCATCTTCTGGCATGCGGAACTGCGGCGAACCGCACGCGAATAGGAAAAGGGAGTGGTGTGCGTGCGGCCCGCCACCCTCATCCGGGCGACCCGGCTGGCCAGCCGGCCACGGTGTACACGAAACCGCCGACATCGACCAGGCGGGCGGGAAGCCTGAGATCGGCCAGCCAGCCGGTCGCCTTCTCGCCGCGGATGATCGCCGCCGTGCTCGCGGCGTTCGCGTCCGCGCAGGTTGCCGCCGCGACCGAGACGGTCCGCCACACGGGTGCGGGAGGGAGCCCGGTGCTCGGGTCCAGGATGTGGTGGAGCACGTCGCCGCCGCGTCGCCAGCGGCGCGCCGTGATGCTCGACGTGGCAAGCCCGCCGTCGCGGATCGCCACCACCACGGACGGGCCGGCCGGCGGATCCTCGGGGCTGCCCGTCACGTCCTGCACGCGGATCCGCCAGCCTCCCGGCGGGATCTGGCCGGCCACCGCTATGTCGCCGCCGAGGCTGACGAGCACACCGCAGCCGAGCCCGGCGGCCAGCCGCGCGGCGGCCTTGTCCGCCGCCCACGCCTTTGCGGTGGCGCCAAGGTCAAGACGTGCCCCCGCGGGCATGGTGAGCAGCCGTGATTCCTCGTCGAGCCCTACCTCGCTCCAGCCGGGGACGGACCTGATCGCGATGGCAAGCGGCGGCCCGTCCGGTGGCACCATCCGGAAGTCGCGGTCGTAGCCGACGGCCGCCATCGCCGCGCCCACGGTGGGATCGACGTCCCCGTCGGTCAGCCGCGCGGCGCGCAGCGCGACAGCGATCGCCTCGGCCAGCAGGGGACTGACCCGGACGGGCTTCCCTGCCGCCCGGTCGAGGGCGACAAGCTCGGAGTCGGGGCGGAACCGGCTGCATGCCACGTCTACGGCCGCGAGATAGGCCTCGAGCAGGGACCTGGCCTCCTCGAGCCCGCCGGGGTCGGTGACCACGAGCTGGACCCTGGCGCCAAGCGCCATCCAGCCAGCGGACGCCGGCGGCGGTGCGGGCTCTGATACCGCGGTCAGTGCCATCATGAGCCGCCCGAGGTGGCCTGAGTCGGCGAGGCACTCGCCGTGGGGGTCGAGCTCGGCGAGCTGAGCGCCGCTGACGAGCTCGAACTGCTGCCGCTCGGCTCGCTTGCGGTGCTGCCCGTGCTGCTCGAGCTGCCCGAGCTAGTGCCTGAACTGGATGAAGTGCCTGTCTTCGCCGCGTTCGCATGCGCCGATCCCGGGAGGGTGGCAGCCACTCCCGCCGCGCCGAGCAGGCTCGCGGCTCCTACCGCGGCGGTGGCCGCGTGCAGCCGCGTCCGGCCGCGCTGGCGCGCGCCTACGGCCGACTCGACGTCCCGCTGGCGGATGTTCATCCGATGTCCTCTCGTTCTACCGTTGGTCCCACACGCAGAAGTGTCACGCCCGGCTCTCCGGGCCGTCTCAGCGAAAGCTCTCAGGTATCTATGAGAGAGTTCGCGGATGAATGCCTCACGCAGCGTGGCCGCGCGATAGGGCCTATGGATGCTGGAGCACCCGGGCGAGCTTGGAGGCGGAGCGGGAGGGGCGTGCGCCGGATTCGACGAGCCGTGCGCCGACAGTGTCGAGTATGCCTGGCGAACCAGAGACGAGCTCGACTTCGACCTCGCGCCATGTATCGGGCGAGGCCCCGCTGCCCTGCTCGCTCGTCCGCCACGCGGTGACGAGGTCGTCTGCCACCTCGGCCAGGACGTTGCCGGACGAATCCGTCAGCCGTCGCACGGTGCGCTCGGTTTCCAGCCGTGCGACGGGCCGCAGCGGCATGTCGCCGGTAACGTCCGCTACCAGCGCCGCGAGGGGTGGCGGCACGGGTTCGCCGCCCGGCCCGAGCGGCTCGTGCAGCTCACGCCTTGTCCCTTCCGGCCCGGGGACCTTGAGGTGCCATCCGGCGTCCGCGCCGCCGGTCCGGCGGCGAAGCGTGATCTTATGGTTCACCAGCCGGAGGTCAGCCGTGTCGAAGTAGGTCGCCGCGAGATGCTGGACGTCAGGGCCGGCCACCGCGGCGACGCCGTCCAGGTCGGCCAGGCCAGGCACGGCGAAATCCGGGTCGGCCTCGTACTTCCTCTCGGTCTCGAGATGCTCTTTCACCGTGCCGCCTGGGACTGTGCCGCCTGGGACCGTACCGCCTGGGACCGTGCCGCCTGGGCGGGGGAGACCCGCGTGAGCGCATCGCGCAGCACGGCGGCGAACGGCGCGGCCGTGTCCTGGCTCAGCCAGAATTCGGTGGCCACCCGGGTGGCGCTTGCCACGGCCCCTGCCAGGACCAGCGGGAACAAGTCGTGTTCCGCGTCCGTCCCCGTGCGCTCGGCGATCGCCTCCGCAAGCGGCCGCTCGATCGCGGTGATCGTCTTGAGGAACTCGCCACGCAGGCCAGGCGCGGACGTGATCATGCCGATCGCCCACTTGTCGGGCTCAGCTCCGCCGGCGTACTCCTGCACCATCGCGTGGATGATCGCCTCGGCCAGCGGCTCGTCGGCCGGCCGGCCCTGGAGCACCGCTCCGACGCGCCGCCCCCGCTCGGCTACGACCGCGCAGATCGCCTCCTCCCTGCTGGAGAAGTAGTTGTTGTAAGTGCGTGGCGAGACGCCAACCGCGGCTGCGATGTCGTCCACCCGCACGTTCTCCGGCCCTCGCTCGAGTGCCAGGCGCAAGGCCGCCAGGCTCAGCGCCGCACGCGTGGCCAGCTTCTTGCGTGCGCGCAGGCCCAGGTCCTCAGTTCCGTTGTCGTTCACGCCGCCCACTCTATACAAATTTTGCTCCTTACGCATATATGCGTGGTGCGCAATCTGTATATAAAGTGGCGGTGCTGCCACCCATTGGTGTGGATGCCGCGCTGGTGTAGCTAGAACAGCACTGGCGAGGCATCCACACCAAACGGCTGCTCCGCCAGCCCGCACGTCAAGCGGGTCCAGACCGGTCTAGACCACCCCCGGTGCTGCCACCCATTGGTGTGGATGCCGCACTGGTGTAGCTAGAACAGCACTGGCGAGGCATCTCGCGCGAACCGGCGCCCCTGCCGAGCCGGGCTTGGCCCGCGCTGGTCAGGTCACGCCGAGGGCGCGGAGGGCGGCGGCGGTGCCGGCGGCGGCGATGATCACCGCGAGGAAGGGGGCGCGCAGCAGCAGGGCAGCGACCGCCGCGCCGAGTCCGGCGAGCCGGGGGATATCCACCGAGACCGACCGGCCCGCGGTGGCTACCTGGACCGCGATGAGCGCGGCGAGCAGGGCCACCGGGATCAGCTCGGCGAGCCGCCTGACTCGCGGGTTGCCGAGCAGCCATCCCGGGACCGTCAGGCCCGCTAGCTTCAGCGCGTAGCAGCCGACGGCTGTGGCGAGTACCGCACGCCAGGCGCCCGGCATCACGGCGCCCCCGTCCGCGAGGCCGGGACCATCAGTCCTGCCAGTGCCGCGAAGGCCGCGACGATCACCGGTGCTCCTGGCGGGCTTACCGGGGTCGCTCCGACGGCGACAGCGGCGCCGAGCAGCGCGACGGCCCGCTCGGGCCGGCCTGAGCGCAGCCGGGGCCACAGCAGGCCGAGGAAAGCGGCCGGTCCCACCACATCCAGGCCGAACGATGCGGGCGAGCCGACCCTGCCCGCGCCAAGCGCCCCGGCGAGCGTGCTGAGATTCCACGTGATGTAGAGGCTGGCGAACGTCGCGCCGAAGCCGGCCCTGGCCGCTGCCGCGTCGCCCTGGGCAAGAGCGAAGGCGGTGGACTCGTCGGTGATGCCGAGCGCGGCGAGCGGCCTGAGTGCCCCGCGGGCCCGGAGGAGGCCCGCGAGCTGCAGCCCGTAGAGCGCATTGCGGCCGCCGAGCAGGATCGCCCCCGCCGTGCCCGCGAGCAGGCTGCCGCCCCCGGCAAGCGCTCCGGCCAGCGCGAACTGCGACGCACCCGTGTAGGCGGCAAGGCTGAGCACGCACGCCTGGACGACGGTCAGCCCCGAGGTGACGGCAGCGGCGCCGAACGCCAGCCCGGAGACACCCACGGCGAGCCCGAGGCCAAGGCCGTCCCTGATCGCCGCGGCACGGGCTGGGGCTGGCTCTGCGTGGTCGTGCGCCATGCGCCTGACGCTAAAGTCCCTGACGCCGCGCCGTCTTGAACGTTCCTGCGTTCCTTCTGATATGCGCCGGGCGGGACGCCGACGACTCGCTTGAAATGCCGGGTCAGGTGCGCCTGGTCGGCGAAGCCGGCCCGCGCGGCGACCTCGGCGGGCGTCACGCCGCCGCCGAGCAGCGTCATCGCCAGGCGCACCCGGATCTGGTTGAGGTAGGCGTGCGGCGGCAGCCCGGTCTCCGCCCGGAATGCCCGCAGCAGCGCGAACGGGCTCATCCCGGCGGACTGAGCGAGCTCATCGAGGCTGGGCGGATCGGTGAGCCGCTCATGCAACAGTTCGCGGCTGGCACTTACAGCCCCGGCAGCCAAGCGCGAGCGCCCGGCCGAACGGGAGCGTGATGGCGCCGTCACGAGAAGCGGTGCGGCATGCCTGCGGAGCAGCCCCGCGAGGGCGGCGCGGAGCAGGCTGGAGGAGGCCAGCCGGTCGCCGTGTTCGGCGGCGACGTGCGCCGCGCGCAGCAGCCGCGCGCTGGCCGCGTCATGCACCACCGTCTCGGGGAAATACGGGACGCCGCGGGGCATGCCGATCTCGGCGGCCACGCTTTGCACGACGTCCACGGCCGGGTACATGACGCGGTAGGCCCATCCTTCCGGTATCCCCGCCTGGCCCGTGTGCACCACCTCCGGGTTGAGCAGGGCCACCGCACCGCGGCCCGCGCGCAGCACGCTACCGCCATAGTCGAACTCCTCGACGCCGGCTTCGATCAGGCCGAGGGTGTACGTCTCGTGCGCGTGCCTGCTGTAGCGGTGCGTCACGAACCGGGCGCGCAGCAGGTCAACCCCGGGCACCCCCGCATGCCGCCAGTACCGCGCACGCTCGCTTCCCATATGCCGATGGATCCCTAATGATGTGACAGGTCAGGGCCGCCGGAGGCGATCTCGACCTCGCGCATGCGGGACACAAGGTCGCCTGGGCTGGCCGCGCCGACGATGGTGCCTGGCGGGACGGGGAACAGCGGGTAGGCCCAGTACCTATGGCTGTAGCGGCCGAAGATGACCATCCAGCCCGGGTGCTCGCGCTCGATCATGCTGGCCGTGGCGCGCTGCTCCGCGTCCGGGTCGCTGCTCACCCGATGCTCCTCATTTCCCGGCAGGTCTCGCCCGCCCGCCGCGGTCGCGACGGCATCGGGCTCTGCAGGAATTCAACACCCGCCGCCGCCGCTCCCGCGGCTGGTTGCCGACAAATGAGCACGTCAAACCGCATTACGGGTCTGCCCGCAGTAGCCGGAAGGGACGAGCATCATCGCCTGCCCCGGGGGGTCCGGGGGGCGCGAAGCGTCGTCCCCCCGGGCTAGTATCGCGGGCTGCGGCGAAGCTGACTCAAGGTCGGCGAGCAGCATCGCCTGCCCCGGCGCTACCGGACTCAGCTTGCGAAGTCGAGGAGGGGCTGGGCGCGGCTCGGGTGCCGCAGCTTGGACAGCGACTGCTTCTCCAGCTGCCGGATCCGCTCCCGGGTCAGTCCGAGCGCCTTGCCGATCTCGTCGAGCGTGTGCGGGTTGCCGTCGTGCAGGCCGAATCGCATAGCCATGATCGTCGCCTCGCGCGGCGTCAGGGCATCCAGGGCATGCCGCAGCTGGTCCGCCATCAGCTGGCGGTCCACGAGCTCGGATGCCTCGGGGGCGTCCACGTCCTCTATCAGGTCCCCGATGCTGGTCTCACCATCCTCGCCGATGGTTGAGTCCAGGCTGATCGGCTGGCGGCTGGTCCGCAGCAGTTCCTCGATCTGGTCCGGGGTCCGGTCAAGCTCTACGGCCAGTTCCTCTGGCGTCGGCTCCCGGCCGAGCCGCTGGTGCATGTCGCGCTCTACCCTGCTCAGCTTGCTCAGCATCTCGAGCACGTGTACCGGCAGCCGGATCGTGCGGGCCGAGTCGGCGAAACCGCGCTGGATCGCCTGCCGGATCCACCACATCGCGTAGGTGGAGAACTTGTAACCCTTCGTGTAGTCGAACTTCTCGACCGCGCGGATCAGCCCGAGGTTCCCCTCCTGCACCACGTCGAGCAGGGAAAGCCCGCGGTCGCTGTACTTCTTCGCCACCGAGACGACAAGGCGCAGGTTAGCCTCGAGCATGTGCGACTTGGCGCGGCGCCCGTCCTCGGCGACCCTTTCCAGGTCGCCGCGCAGCCCCTGATCGAGATCGGGCACCGTCTCCAGCTTGTGCTCGGCGTAGAGCCCGGCCTCGATCCGCTTGGCCAGGTCAACCTCCTGCTCCGCGGTGAGCAGGCTGGTGCGCCCGATGGACTTGAGGTAGGTGTGCACCGAGTCGCCCATGGCGGGCGTCTGGTCATCGAGATCGGCGTCCACGGCACCCGGCCGGCCTCCTGGCTCGGCGAGGGCGGACGCCTCGGCCTCGGCGGCCCCGGCATCGTCGAGCCCGATGAGGTCCGCTATCGCGCTGTCCGCCGAGGCGGCAGCGTCGGATGCCGAGCTGGCGGTCGCGGTGTCGCCGGCCCCCGGGACCTCGTTACCAAGCCGGACCCCTGCCTCGGCAAGCTCGCGCAGGATGGAACGGCCCTCCGCGGGAGAGATGCCGGCCTGCTCGAATGCGGCGCGCAGCTCGGAAAGGGACAGGTGGCCCTGGCTGCGCCCGTGCTGGATCAGTTCGTCCACGCGTGTCATCGTCGCCTCGTCGTCCTGCGCGGGCGACGCGGCGAGGGCGGTCTGCGGCATGAGACACCTCCCTCCAACAAAGCGCATTCGGCATGCGCTGTCTCATAAGCACCTGATAGGCGCCTACGGTATCGGGGACCTGTGACGCTCGGGGCGCGGATCCGCAGGCATTATGTAGTAACGCTGCGCGTGCACGATTGTTCCCGCCGGAGCATGGCGAGGTCCGGTTTGCCGTTCGGCAGCAGCGGGATCGCATCCACGAGCACGAGTTCTCTTGGCGCGGCGGAGCCGGGCAGGCTCTCCCGCACATGTGCCCGCAGCCGGCCCAGGTCCGGCGGCGCGAGCGGGTCGGCGGGCACCACCACCGCCGTGACGCGCTCTCCCCACTCCCGGTCGGGCCGCCCTACCACCACCACTTCCCTGACCCCCGCACAGCTCTCGACCGCGGCGGCGACCTCGGCGGCCACCACCTTCTCCCCGCCGGTATTGATCACGTCATCGGCGCGGCCGCGAACCACCAGCCGCCCTGACCCATCGAATGCGCCCAGGTCAGAAGAGATGAACCAGCCGCCGTCGAGTGCCGCGGCGGTGAGATCCGGCGCCAGGCGGTAGCCGGAAAACAGCACAGGCCCGGCGATCTGTACCCGGCCGTCGGCACCGATCCGCGCCGACACGCCGTCGAGCGGCACACCGTCGTACACGCAGCCCCCGCAGGTCTCGGTCATGCCGTAGGTGGTTATGACACGGGCACCCGCCGCGCGGGCAGCGGCCACCAGGCCGGCGGGCGCGGCTGCCCCGCCCAGCAGGATGGCCCTCAAAGTTGTAAGTGGTGAAATATCCCCCATGGGAGATATTTCGGGCTGTGCGGATGGGGTGGGGGGTGGCTGTGCGGATGGGGTGGGGGTTTGTGGCGTGGATGGGGTGGGGGGTGGCTGTGCGGATGGATGCGGGGATCGCCCCGGTTGGGTGCGGGTGGATGCGGGGATCGCCCCGGTTGGGTGCGGGTGGATGCGGGGATCGCCCCGGTTGGGTGCGGGTGGGCTGGAGGGTTGCTGTGGGGATGGAGGGGGAGGATATGGCGGGGGAGGAGCCGTGTCGTTCGCGCCGGTCAGGCGCCTCAGTTGTGTCGGCACGAGCGACACGTACGCGCACCCGGATGACATGATCACGTCAGCGTCGAGGCGGCTGGTGAACACCGGGGTCGCCCCGGCGACGAGCGACCGGACAAGCACCTGGATACCGGCGATGTGGCTGGCGGGGAGGCAGCACAGCCATCGCTCCCCGGGGCGCGCGCCGATCCGGTCGAGGGTGGCCCTGGCCGAGTGCAGCAGCGCCGCGGCGCTCAGCTCGACCCCCTTGGGCTCGCCCGTCGACCCGGACGTGGCGATCACCACGGCGGTCCCCGCATCGACGCCGGGGCCGCCGGGCCTTGCGGGGGGTCCCGGGGGTCGTCCCCCGGGGCTATGCCCTGCGGGGGGTCCCGGGGGTCGTCCCCCGGGGCTAGCACTGTGATCACTGTCACCGCTGCGAAGCCCGTTCGGGATAATTCCCTCCGCACTCTCGATCGCGCTCGGCCTGAACGCTTCGAGCAGCGCGGCCAGGCGGGCCCGCGGCAGCGCGGGATCGAGCGGCAGGATCGCCGGGCCGCTGCCGTCGAGCGCCGCGGCGAGCGCCTCCATCAGCCGCTCGCCAGCGGGGAGCAGCACCGCGTGCAGCGGACGTACGGGCACGTCGTAAGGTTAGAGGCTGTTTCACCAGATTCTGAATCACGCTCTCACAGAAGGGTCAGGAGTGGTCGACTGGCAGCGGTCGGGGCCTGCGCCTGGCCAGGAGTACGCCGACATCTTCTACGAGACAGCCGACGGCATCGCCAAGATCACGATCAACCGGCCAGAGGTGCGGAACGCCTTCCGTCCCGCCACCTTGTTCGAGCTTTCGCATGCGTTCACCGTGGCGCGCGACGACCCCGGCATCGGCGTGCTCATCCTGACTGGCGCGGGCACCAGGGCGTTCTGCTCAGGCGGTGACCAGAAGATCCGCGGCGACGACGGCTACGTGGACGCCCAGGGGATCGGCCGCCTCAACGTGCTCGACCTGCAGGTGCAGATCCGCCGCACGCCCAAGCCGGTGATCGCCATGGTGGCCGGCTACGCCATCGGCGGCGGCCATGTGCTGCACGTCTGCTGCGACCTGACGATCGCCGCGGACAACGCGGTGTTCGGGCAGACGGGGCCGAAGGTCGGATCGTTCGACGGAGGCTACGGCTCGTGGCTGCTCGCGGCCACGGTCGGGCTGAAGAAGGCGCGCGAGATCTGGTACCTGTGCCGCCAGTACGACGCGGGGCAGGCGCTCGAGATGGGCCTCGTCAACGCGGTGGTGCCGCTGGCGGAACTCGAGGCGGAGACCGTGCGGTGGGCCCGCGAGCTGCTCGGGAAGTCCCCGCTCGCGCTGCGCATGCTCAAGGGAGCGCTGAACGCGGCCACCGACGGTGCCGCGGGAATGCAGCAGTTCGCCGGGGACGCCACGCTGCTCTACTACATGAGCGAGGAAGCCCAGGAGGGCCGCGACGCTTTCAGGGAGAAGCGCAGCCCCGACTTCGCGAGGTTCCCGCACCGCCCGTGACGCCGCCGCCCGTGACGCCGCCGCCGATGACCGAGGAGATTTTGACGGACCTGATCTCGCGCCTGCGCGCGTTCGCGATACCGATGAAGACCCGGTTCCGCGGCATCACGGTCAGGGAAGGCTCGGTCATCGAGGGGCCCGCTGGCTGGGGCGAGTTCTCGCCGTTCCGCGAGTACGGCGCGCGGGAGAGCTCCCGCTGGCTGGCCAGCGCGGTTGAGGCGGCCGCCGTGGGCTGGCCCGCGCCGCTCCGGGACCAGATCCCGGTCAACGTCACGGTCCCTGCCGTGGATGCCGGGCGCGCGCACGCGATTGTGTCGGCCTCCGGCTGCGCCGTGGCCAAGGTCAAGGTCGCCGAGCGGGGCCAGTCCGACGCGGACGATATCGCCAGGGTGGAGGCGGTGCGGGACGCGCTCGGGCCGGCCGGGAAGATCCGCGTCGACGCCAACGGCTGCTGGGACGTCGAGCACGCGGTACGGATGCTGCGCACGCTCGCGCCGCTGCGGCTCGAATACGCCGAGCAGCCGTGCGCGTCACTGGATGAGATGGCGGCAGTGCGCCGCCGGGTTGACGTGCCGCTGGCGGCGGACGAATCCATCCGCCGCGCCGGGGACCCGCTGAAGGTACGCGCCGCGGGCGCCGCCGACATCGTGGTGCTGAAGGTAGCACCGCTCGGCGGGGTGCGCGCGGCGCTGCGGGTGGCGCAGGCATGCGGCCTGCCTGTCGTGGTGTCGAGCGCCGTCGACTCGTCGGTCGGCCTTGCCGCCGGGGTGGCACTGGCCGCGGCGCTGCCCGCGCTGCCCTACGCCTGCGGGCTCGCCACGATGAGCCTGCTGACGGGGGACATCACCGCGGATCCGCTGGTCCCGGCCGGCGGCGAGCTGCCGGTCCGGCGCCCCGTTATGGATACCGAACGGCTGGCGCAGTGGGAAGCCGATCCCGCACCATGGCGCGAACGCGCGGTGGCCGCCGCCCGGTTCCTGGACACCGGGTGAACCCTTCGACCGCGTTCGCCGTCACGTTCGCGGACGAGCTCGTCCGCTGCGGGCTGCGGGACGCCGTGCTCGCCCCCGGATCACGCAGCGCGCCGCTGGCGATCGCGCTGTTCGAGCTGGCCCGCGCCGGTGAGATCGGCCTGCACGTGCGGATCGACGAGCGTTCCGCGGCGTTCCTCGCGCTCGGCCTCGCGAAGGCGAGCCGCCGCCCCGTCGCCGTGCTCTGCACGTCGGGGACCGCGGCCGGTAATTTTCATCCCGCGGTGATCGAGGCCGACGAGGCGGGCGTGCCGCTGCTCGTGCTCACCGCTGACCGACCTCCCGAGCTGCGCGGCACAGGCGCGAACCAGGCGATCGACCAGGTAAAGCTGTACGGCAGTGCCGTGCGGTGGTTCTGCGACGCCGGCGTGCCCGAGGCGTCGCCGGCGCCCGGCGCGGCCGGGTACTGGCGGTCGCTGGCATGCCACGCGTGGGCACACGCGGCAGGCGCGGCCGGCGGCTTCCCCGGCCCGGTGCAGGTGAACCTGCCGCTCCGCGAGCCGCTTGTGCCTGACCCGGGTGACGCGTGGCCCGCACCGCTCGGTGGCCGGCCAGGCGGCGCGCCGTGGACCCGCTTCGCCGATGGGCCGGCCGATGGGCCGCACCGTGTGACGGGATCAAGGGCAGCGCTCGAACTTCCGTGGACAGAGCGCGGGGCGATCGTCTGCGGCGACGGTGACTACGCCGCCGCCCCGCTGCTCGGCCTCGCCGGGCGCGCGGGCTGGCCGGTGCTCGCCGAGCCATCCTCCGGCGCGCGGCGCGGCCCGAACGCGCTCCCGGCCTATCCTTACCTGCTCGCAAGCCCCGGGTTCATGGCGGCGCACCAGCCCGACGTGATCGTGTCGGCCGGCCGTCCTGGCCTGTCCCGTGGCCAGCTCGCCTTCCTGCGGGGAGCCGGGCCTGGCGGGCCGCCTGCCAGGCACGTCGTGATCGCGCAGGGGCCGGACCGCTGGGCCGACCCCGCGAGGACGGCCACCGACGTGGCCCCGCGGGTCCGGCTCGCGGACCGCGAGCATCGCGGCGGGCGGCAGCGCGGGGATTCCGGCTGGCTCGCGTCGTGGCGCCGCGGCGCCGCCGCCGCCCGCCGCGCGGCCGATGCCGTGCTCGACGAGTCAGGCGCGCCGAGCGAGCCGAGGCTGGCCCGCGACCTCGCCGCGGCGCTGCCGGACGGCACGCTGCTCTGGGTGGCCTCCAGCCTGCCGATCCGTGACCTCGACCAGCACATGGCGCCGCGTCGCGGCCTGCGGGTGCTCGCCAGCCGGGGAGCCAGCGGTATCGACGGCCTGGTCTCTGCCGCGATCGGCGCCGCGCTGGCACATGGCGGTCCCGCGGTCGCGGTCCTCGGCGACCTGGCGTTCCTGCACGACGCCCCCGGCCTGTTCATCGGGCCGGAAGAAGCACGTCCCGACCTTTGCCTGGTGGTGGTGAACAACGACGGCGGCGGGATCTTCTCCGGGCTGGAGCAGGCCGCGTTCGATATCCCATTCGAGCGCGTCTTCGGCACGCCGCATGGGTCGGACCTGCGCCATGTCGCGGCGGCCGTCCGGCTTCCCTACGTGCTACTCGAGCGGCCAGGGGAACTGGCCGAGGCGGTGCGGGGGAAGGGACTGCGGATCGTCGAAGTACGGACGGACCGCGCCGCGCAGGCGGCGCTTCGCGAGCGGCTGCACGAGGCTTGCACGAAGGCCGCGATCATTTCCGCGGGGCTGTGACAAATCGATCTTGATTCGGTCACAATCGAGCCACGACCAATGTCCGGGGCTGGCGTTCTCCTGGCTAAACGGGGACCCTCCGGCTAGGGGCCGATAAGTCCCACTACGGTATACGCAGCAAGTGGTCACGGACGGTCGGGCTTGCGGGCAAACTACCAGTGACCAAGGCCGTGCCAGATTGGGTTTGCCTAGATGACCGCACCGCTCGACGTTTCTCCCGCGTCGGCTGAAGCAGCTTCGGATGCCTTGCTGGCCGGAGCCGGGGCCATAGAGGGCCGTTCGCTTGGCCAGATCGCCTGGCGGCGGCTGCGGCGGGACAAGGTCGCGATCGCCGGCGGAGTCGTGGTCGTAGTGCTGGTGCTGGTGGCGCTGCTCGCCCCGATTATCGTCAAGTACTTCGGTACCCCGCCAGATCAGTACAACCCGGGCGCGGTCGATCCGAACCTGCAGACTCCGCTCGGGCATTTCGGCGGCATCAGCCTCAGCCATCCGCTCGGCGTGGAACCGCAGACCGGGCGGGACCTGTTCAGCCGGATTCTCTATGGCGCCCAGATCTCGCTGCTCATCGCGTCCCTGGCTACCGTCGTGTCCGTGGTGATCGGGGTGTTCTTTGGCATTGTCGCCGGTTATTTCGGCGGCTGGGTGGACACACTGATCAGCAGGGCGATGGATATCTTCCTCGCCTTCCCGCTGCTGATCTTCGCGATCGCGCTCGGCGCGGTGGTGCAGCAGAAGGCGTTCGGGCTTACCGGGAACACGCTGCACATCTCGGTGCTCGTCTTCATCATCGGGTTCTTCAACTGGCCGTACATGGGCCGGATCATCCGCGGCCAGGCGCTCTCCCTGCGCGAGCGCGAGTACGTGGACGCGGCCAGGAGCCTCGGCGCGCGGCCTGGCTATATCCTGTTCCGCGAGCTGCTGCCGAATCTGCTCGCGCCCATCCTCGTGTACGCGACGCTGCTGATCCCGACCAACATCCTGTTCGAGGCGGCGCTGTCCTTTCTCGGCGTCGGAATCCACCCCCCGACCCCGTCCTGGGGTGCCATGCTCGCCCAGGCGACCATCTGGTACCAGGTAGATCCAGAGTACCTCGTAGTGCCCGGACTCGCCATCTTCATTACCGTCCTGGCCTTCAACCTATTCGGCGACGGGCTTCGCGATGCACTGGATCCGAGGGGCCGGTGAGACGTCGTGCCGCAGACGCGCCCGGAAGGCGCGGTACGATCTCCGTTCACGTCCGGAAATGATCGAAAATATCACCAATGATGCAGCCACCAACGAAGGGCATGCCCATGAAGAAACCTCATCGGCTTACCTTGATCTCGGCGGGAGCCGTGCTTAGCCTCGGCCTGGCCGCCTGCGGGAGCTCGGCCAAAACCACCTCCACTCCCTCGCAGGGCGCGGGTTACGGCGCGGCGACCACCACCGTGGTCAACTCGTCCGCTCACAAGGGCGGCACGCTCATTTATGTCAATTCGCAGGACTGGGACTCCCCAGACCCTGGCAACACGTATTACGGCTGGTCGTGGGACTTCGCCAGGCTTTACTCGCGGACCCTCGTGACCTATTCGGCGGTACCGGGGACGGCGGGCGAGAAGCTGGTACCTGACCTGGCGACGAGCCTGGGACAGGTCAGCAACAGCGGGCTCACCTGGACCTACCATCTCAGGCAGGGCGTCAAGCTGGAGGACGGCGAGACGGTCACCTCCCAGATGATCAAATACGCCATCGAGCGCAGCTCGGCCTACACGCCAGGGGCCGGAAAGCCGGCCGTGCTGCCACTCGGCCCGACTTACTGGTCGGTCTTCCTGAAGGATCCGACCTACCCGAGCGCCTATTACGACAAGACACCGGGCAAGATGGGCCTCACCGGCATCTCGACCCCGGATCCGTCCACGATCGTCTTCAACCTGACCAAGCCGATGGCCGAATTCGACTACCTGGCCACGCTTGCCCAGACGGCGCCGGTGCCGGAGGCGAAGGACACCGGGACGAGCTACCTCAAGCACCCGCTGTCGAGCGGGCCCTACATGTTCCAGGGCAACTACACCCCGGGCAAGGGCATGACGCTTGTGAAGAACCCGAACTGGGACCCGAGCACTGACCCGGTGCGCAAGCAGCTGGTCGACAAGATCGTGGTGACCGTCAGCGTCCCGGCCACCGACGAGGACAACCGCCTTCTGTCCGGCCAGGCCGACCTCGACATCTCCGGCCGGGGAGTCTCACCCAGCGACTCGGCCAGGGTGCTCCTGAACTCGAAGAACAAGGCCAGCGCCGACGATGTGCTCGACGGGTTCTACATCTACACCGCGCTCAACACGAAGGTGGCGCCGTTCAACAACATCCACTGCCGGGAGGCGGTGCTCTACGCGGCGGACCACGCGGAGCTGCAGACGGCATACGGCGGCTCATACGGTGGCGATATCTCCACCCAGGCCCTGCCGCCGCAGGTTGGCGGCTACATCCCGGGCTACGACCCGTACGGCTTCGCGGCCCACCCGCACGGTGACCTCACCGCCGCCAAGCAGCAGCTCGCGCTGTGCGGGCAGCCGAACGGCTTCTCCACCACGATCGCCACCCGGAACGCGTCCGACGATCCCAAGGAGAATGCCGGCGCGGTCGCGCTGCAGGCCGAGCTCGCCAAGGTCGGCATCCATGCCGACCTCTACCAGTACCCAGCCGCGCAGATCGGCAGCGTCGTCGGCACGCCCGACTTCGTGCACAGCCACCACCTCGGCCTGATGATGTACGGCTGGGGCCCGGACTGGCCCGCCGGCTTCGGCTTCCTGAACGCGATCGTGAACGGCGCCGCCATTACGCCCGCCGGTAACAGCAACCTCGAGGAGCTGAACGACCCGGCGATCAACAGCGAGCTGAACAACGTCATGGCGATCAACAGCATCAGCGGGCGCTCACAGGTATACAGCCAGATCGACCGCCAGGTGATGCAGGACGCGGTGTTCCTGCCGATCGTGAACCTCAAGTCGCTGCTCTACCGGAACCCGCGGCTCAGCAATGTCTTCTACAACGCGGCCCTGCTCATGTACGACTATTCGCAGATCGGCCTCAAGTAAGTACCAAGTAACTAGCTGGTAATCTTTCAGAGAAAGGCACGTGACCAGCGTGATCACCTACATCATCCGGCGCCTGCTCCTAGCCGCCGTGATGTTGCTTGTCATCACGCTGGTCACGTTCGGCATCTTCTTCTACCTGCCGCGGCTGGCCGGCCAGACCCCGTTCGACGTCGCCGCGCAGTACGTGGGCAAGTCGCCGACGACGGGGCAGATCCTTTCCGTGGAGCACAAGCTCGGGCTCGACCAGCCCTTGCTCGTGCAGTTCTGGCACTTCATCCAGGGCCTGGTGGCCGGAGTCCACTACAACTACGGCTCGGATAAGACCTACTGCCCGCCGCCGTGCTTCGGCTACTCGTTCAAGAACCAGCAGCCCGTCTGGCCGCTGATGATTTCCCGGTTCCCCGTGACCCTGTCGCTCGCCGTCGGTGCCGCGGTACTCTGGCTGGTCGGCGGCGTCGCTACCGGCGTGCTTTCCGCGCTGCGCAAAGGGAGCATCTTCGACCGGGCGGCGATGGGCATAGCGCTGGCCGGCGTCTCACTGCCGATCTTCTTCACCGGCCTGCTTTCGCTGACGCTCTTCAGCTACCACTGGCAGATCTTCCCGAACCTGCAGTACGTGGGAATTACCCAGAACCCGCTCGAATGGGCGCGCAACCTCGTGCTGCCCTGGGTGACGCTCGCCTTCCTGTACGCGGCGCTTTACGCGCGGCTTACCCGGGCCGGAATGCTGGAGACCATGGGCGAGGACTACATACGCACGGCCCGTGCCAAGGGCCTGCCTGAACGGGTCGTGATCTTCAAGCACGCGCTGCGGGCGACGTTCACCCCGCTCATGACGATCTTCGGCCTAGATCTCGGGCTCCTGCTCGGCGGGGCGTTTATCACCGAGTACACGTATTCCCTCCCCGGTCTCGGGCAATTCGCCTTGGTCGCGGTGCAGAATCAGGACATGCCGGAGGTCCTCGGGACGACGCTGTTCGCCGCCTTCTGCATCGTGCTCGCGAACCTGATCGTCGACGTGCTTTATGCCGTGATCGACCCGAGGGTGAGGTACTGATGGCGGCGGATACCGCGGATCCCGCGGCGGAGCCCCCGCTCCGCACGGATCCCGGCGCCGCGAGCGCGCTGCTCGTCGTCCGCGACCTGCGCATCCACTTCCCGACCGACGACGGCCTCGTGAAGGCCGTGGACGGGCTGTCGTTCACCCTGGAGCGGGGCCGCACGCTCGGCATCGTCGGCGAGTCGGGCTCCGGCAAGAGCGTCACCAGCCTCGGCATCCTGGGCCTTCACCAGGGCGCAAGCGCGCGGGTCAGCGGTGAGATCTGGCTGGACGGCGAGGAGCTGGTCACCGCCGACCCCGCGCGGGTACGCCAGCTGCGCGGCAACAAGATGGCGATGATCTTCCAGGATCCGCTGTCCTCGCTGCATCCGTACTACACGGTGGGCAACCAGATCATCGAGGCGTACCGTGTCCACAACAAGGTGACCAGGCAGGCCGCGCGCCGGCATGCGATCGACATGCTGGACCGGGTCGGCATCCCGCAGCCGGCCGCCAGGGTGGACGACTACCCGCACCAGTTCTCCGGCGGCATGCGGCAGCGCGTGATGATCGCGATGGCGCTGTCGTGCGACCCCGGGCTGCTGATCGCGGACGAGCCCACCACGGCGCTCGATGTCACGGTCCAGGCGCAGATCCTGGACCTGATCTCGGACCTGCAGACAGAGTTCGGCTCCGCGGTGATCATCATCACCCACGACCTCGGAGTGGTGGCCGAGCTCTCCGACGACATCCTGGTGATGTACGCGGGCAAGGCGGCCGAGTACGGCAGCGCCGAGGACGTCTTCGATCAGCCCGGCCATCCGTACACCTGGGGCCTGCTCGCCTCGATGCCACGGCTCGACAGGGACAGGGACGAGCGGCTGCTCCCGATCAAGGGGACCCCGCCGAGCCTGATCAACGTCCCCGCCGGGTGCGCGTTCCATCCGCGCTGCGGCTACACGGATCTCACCGGCGGCAGGAGCGCGACGCAGGTGCCAGAGCTGCGCGAGATCGCGCCGGGCCACCTGGCGGCCTGCCATCTGACGGCGGACCAGCAGCGCACAATCTGGGCGGAGCAGATCAAGGCGAAGCCTTGACCGGGCCCGCCGAACCGCAGCAGGGAGGAACCGTGGTGGCAGCGCCGGGCGCAGTCGGCAATACCGGCGACATTACCGGCGCCAGGCCCGCGGACGGTACTGGCCTGGGGGGGCGACCCTCCCGGAGTCCGGATGCCCTGCTCACGGTGACCGGGCTTACCAAGCACTTCCCGGTCACCCGGGGGATCATCGTCCGCCGCAGGGTCGGCGCGGTGCAGGCGGTCGACGGGATCGGATTCTCCGTGGCCACCGGGGAAACGCTGGGCCTGGTGGGGGAATCCGGCTGCGGCAAGACGACGACCGGGCGGCTGCTCACCCGGCTGCTCGAGCCGACCGGCGGCACAATCACGTTCGACGGCCGCGACATCACGCACCTGAGCATGGGCAGGATGCGGCCGCTCCGCCGCGACATCCAGATGATCTTCCAGGATCCCTACTCGTCGCTGAACCCGCGGCACACCGTCGGCGGGATCGTCGGCGCGCCGTTCCGGCTGCAGCACGTCAAGACCGACCGCGGCATCAAGCGGAGCGTCCAGGAGCTTCTCGAGCTGGTCGGCCTGAACCCCGAGCACTACAACCGCTACCCGCACGAATTCTCCGGCGGCCAGCGGCAGCGCATCGGCATCGCGAGGACGCTGGCGCTGCGGCCCAGGCTGATCGTCGCCGACGAGCCGGTCTCCGCGCTCGACGTGTCGATCCAGGCCCAGGTGATCAACTTGCTGGAGGATCTCCAGGGCGAGCTCGGCCTGACGTACGTGGTCATCGCGCATGACCTGTCCGTGGTGCGGCACATCTGCGACCGGGTGGCCGTGATGTACCTCGGGAAGCTCGTCGAGCTGGCCGGGCGCGATCAGCTCTATGGCCTGCCCCGGCACCCGTACACGGTCGCGCTGCTGTCGGCCGTGCCCGTGCCCGAGCCCGCGCGCCGCCGGGAGCGGATGAGGATCCGGCTGACAGGCGACGTCCCGAGCCCGCTCAACCCGCCGCCCGCGTGCCGCTTCCATACCCGGTGCTGGAAGGCGCAGGAGGTGTGCAGGACCGAGGAGCCGCCGCTGGCGGAGCTCGCGCCAGGGCACCAGGTGGCCTGTCATTTCCCTGAGAACACCCCCGGTCCCTGAGAACATCCCCGGCGGCGTCTGAAAGCCTCTCATGGCGGCCATCCGGCGGTCGACGGCACGCGGGCGCGTGCCGCCCCGCGAAAGGGCGATTCGCACCAATCTGTCCGTTCCTGTCAGCACAAGGTCGCGGCGGGTAGTCGCCCGGTAATTGCCAGGTCACCGTCGGATCACGATTCGACACCACCCCATCGCGGCTGTTCACAGTTTGTCCGCCCAGCTCCTACCATCGTGACGCAATGGCTCGCCAGTGCTGGCGGGCCGCTGCGACGTGGGGCGGTCCGCCGCACGGTCATCAATCCGCGGACGAACTTCGCGGCGAAAAAACGAATGGGAGAGTGTCGATGCGGATTCGCAGGCGGGGCTATAGCGCCATCGCTGGCATGGCAGCCCTCGCGCTCATCGTCACCGCCTGTGGCGGCAGCAGCAAGTCGCCGTCGCCGAGCGCGTCCCCGTCCGGGGCTAGCTCCGGCTATCAGGCGCTCAACCCGGGTTCCGGTACGGCTCTGCATGGCGGCACCCTGAACATGCTCGGTACGGGCGACGTGGACTACATGGACCCGAACCTCAGCTACTACACGATCGGCTACCTGGGCCAGCGCATGTGGATACGCGGGCTCTACGCCTACCCGGCTATCCCTGGCAAGACCACGCTGCCCTACCCGGACCTGGCCACCGCGGCACCGACGGTCACCAACAACGGGCTGACCTACTCCGTGACGATCCGGACCGGCGCGATGTGGAACACGACGCCTGCGCGGCAGGTCACGGCCGCCGACGCGGTGCTCGGCCTCAAGCGCTCGTGCAACCCGGCCCAGCCGTTCGGCGGACTGCCGGACTTCGAGAACCTCATCGCCGGCTACGCGTCGTTCTGCGCCGGCTTCGCCAAGGTGGCGCCGACGGTGGCCGCGATCAAGGCCTACATCAACGGTCACCAGATCTCCGGCGTTACCGCCTCCGGCCAGACCATCACCTACACGCTGACCAGCACGGCGTCGTACTTCCCGCCCATGCTGACCCTGCCGCCGTTCAACCCGGCACCGGTCGAGATCCTCAACTACGTCCCGGCGAGCAACGCCGACCAGCAGCACCCGATCGCCGACGGCCCGTACATGGTGCAGAGCTACACGGCGGCCCGGACCATCGTCTACGTCCGCAACCCGTCCTGGACCGCGAGCAGCGACCCGATCCGCAAGGCGTACGTGGACAAGATCGTGGTGACCGAGACCGGTGACCAGGCGACCAATCAGCAGCAGCTGCAGACCAACACGGCGGCCGCGTCGATGGAATGGGACAGCTTCCCGCCCGTGGCTTCGATCCCTGGCCTCCTCAGCCAGATGAACCAGGGGCTCAACCACAACTTCAACCTCGGGCCGACGTACTCATCGAACCCGTACATCGTGTTCAACACGGTCTCGCCGAACAACGGCGGGGCGCTCAGCAAGGTGGCCGTCCGCCAGGCGCTCAGCTACGGCATCGACCGGGCGCACCTTATCCAGGACGACAACGGGCCGCAGGTGAGCCCGCCGCTCACCCACATCCTGCCCCCTGGCATCAACGGATCCCAGGGCGTGCCGTCGGGCTACGACCTGTACCCGTACAACGTGGCCAAGGCCAAGTCCATGCTCGCCGCGGCCGGATACCCGAACGGGTTCACCCTGAAGTTCCTCTACCGGCCGACCAGCTCGCTGTCGTCGAAGGTCTTCCAGACCATGCAGAGTGACCTGAGCGCGATAGGCGTCACGCTCAAGGGCGTCGGAGTTCCGGCCGCGGACTTCTACACGAAGTACCTCCAGGCGCCGTCCGTCGCGCACAACGGCACGTGGGACGTCTCGCTGGCAGGCTGGGGCCCTGACTGGTACGGCGACGCCGCCGTATCGTTCTTCAACCCGCTGTACTCCGGCCCGGCCGCGTACCCGCCGTCGGGCAGCAACTTCGGTTTCTACAACAACCCAGCGGTTACCACCATGATCGGCACCGGAGCCAAGGCGGCCAGCGCCTCGGCGGCGGCCACCACCTGGGCAGCGGCTGACCAGCAGGTCATGCAGGACGCTCCCATCTTCCCGATCACCGACCCGCAGCAGCCGCTGTACCACGCCAGCTATGTCCACAACGCGGTCTACGTGCCTGCGATTCAGCAGTTCGACCCGACGAACGTCTGGCTGAGCACGCCGTAACGCACGACTGCTGCTGGCTCGGGGGCCGCCGCTTGCGGCGGCCCCCGAGCCGGTACTCACGGCAGGGGCTGTGATGTCCGCCGGCGATCCGCGGGCCCTATCGCGGGGGGACCGGCGGGATTACAGTCGTTTTGGGGTCTGGTCTGCGGAGATTCCCCCGCGGGCGGATCTCAGGATCCGCGAAAGGGCAGGTGGCGTGGCGCTACTCGAAGTGGAAGACCTGCACGTGTCCTTCCGGACCCCGGACGGCATCGTGCAGGCGGTGCGGGGCCTGTCGTTCCGTGTCGATGCCGGGCAGACCCTCGGCATCGTCGGGGAGTCAGGCTCGGGCAAGAGCGTGTCTACTCAGACGATCATGGGACTCACCCGCGGCGCGCGGATCAGCGGCCGGGCGCTGTTCGAGGGCCAGGACCTTCTCACCGCAAACCGGGAGCGGATGCAGGAGGTCCGCGGCGCGAAGATCGGCATGGTCTTCCAGGACCCGCTGTCGAGCCTGCACCCCTTCTACCGCGTGGGCTGGCAGATCATCGAGATGATCCGCCTGCACGACCACGAGGTGACGAAGGCGCAGGCGCGCGAGCGGGCGGTGGACCTGCTCAGGCTGGTGGGCATCCCGCAGCCCGACCGCAGGGTCAGTGACTTCCCGCATCAGTTCTCCGGCGGCATGCGGCAGCGCGCGATGATCGCGATGGCGATGGCGCTGAATCCCGCGCTGCTCATCGCGGATGAGCCGACGACCGCGCTCGACGTGACCGTGCAGGCTCAGGTGCTCCAGGTCATGCGCAACCTGCAGGAGCGGTTCGGCACCGCGGTCATCCTGATCACGCACGATCTCGGGGTCGTCGCGGACGTCGCCGACGACGTCGTCGTCATGTACGCGGGCGCGGTGATGGAGCAGGCGGACCGGCGGACGACCTTCTTCGCCAACCATCATCCGTACACCGAAGGACTCCTCGAGTCGCTGCCCGCCTACGGCGGAGAGCGGCAGCGGCTCCGGCCTATTCCCGGCCAGCCGCCCAGCCTCATCACGCTGCCGCCCGGCTGCCCGTTCCATCCCCGCTGCGCCTACGTCATGGACCGGTGCCGCACCGAGGTCCCGCCGCTCGCGGAGGTCGGCGCGGACCCGGCGCACCTGTCCGCGTGCTGGCTGCCGCGCGACACCTCCGCCCGCGACGAGCTGCGCCGCAAGGTCGTCGGCCAAGCCCTTCCCGCGCCAGCCGAGACCTGAGAGTGCGGCGATGAACACGGACCTGTCTGCGACGCCACAGGCTCCCGCGACGGACGCAGACGTCCTGCTGCGGGTGGAAAACCTCGTCAAGTACTTCCCTGTGCAGTCAACCCGGCTGATCCAGCGGCAGCGGGACATGGTGCACGCCGTCGACGGCGTGAGCCTCGAGGTGCGCAGCGGCGAGACCCTCGGGCTGGTCGGCGAGACCGGCTGCGGCAAGTCGACCCTCGCCCGGTGCATCATGCGGCTCTACGAGATCACCTCCGGGCGGATCGTCTTCGACGGCCAGGACATCAGCAAGCTCTCGGTCCGGCGGATGCGCCCGTTCCGGCGGCAGATGCAGATGATCTTCCAGGACCCGTACGGGTCACTCAACCCGCGCCGGCGTGTCGGGTCCATCATCGGGGACCCGTACGCGATCCACGGGATCGCGAGCGGCCAGGAGCGCAAGCGGCTCGTGCAGGAGGTCATGGAGCTTGTCGGCCTCAACCCGGAGCACTACAACAGGTTCCCCGCCGAGTTCTCCGGCGGCCAGCGGCAGCGCATCGGGGTGGCGAGGGCGCTCGCGTTCCGGCCCAAGCTCATCGTCTGCGACGAGCCTGTATCGGCCCTCGACGTGTCCATCCAGGCCCAGATCATCAACCTGCTCGCGGACCTCCAGGCCGAGCTCGGTCTCACCTACATCTTCATCGCCCACGACCTGTCCGTGGTGCGGCACGTGAGCAACTCGGTGGCGGTCATGTACCTCGGCCAGATCTCCGAGTCCGCGCCGGTCGAGCAGCTCTGGGGCCACCCCCGGCACCCCTACACGGACGCGCTGCTTTCCGCGGTGCCCATCCCCAACCCCGATCAGGCCGCACGGCGTGAGCGGATCATCCTGGTCGGCGACGTGCCCTCGCCGATCAGCCCGCCGTCCGGCTGCCGGTTCCACCCGCGCTGCCCGAAGGCGGGCCAGGTCTGCGTCGACGACATGCCCGCGCTCTCGCCGCGCCTCGGCGACGGGCCTGACCACCTGGCCGCCTGCCACTTCCCCGTCGAGGACGGCGAAGACATCTCGAAGGCCAGGCCGACCATCGGTGCCGAGGAACGCATCATCGAACCCGGGGTCGTGAGCGGCTCATGAGCCACTACGCCCGGGCCGGCCGGAGGGAGGGGCCATGAGTCTCAATCCAGGCGATGTCGGCGCGGGAAGCGTCCATTACCCCCTGGCCGACCAGATCGGCGGCCTGCTACCGGCAGCTCCGGTAGCGGAGGGCGCGGCCGCCCGCAAGATCGAGGGACGCAGCCCGTGGCGGCTGGCGGTCGAGCGGATCAGGCGGGACCGCGCCTCGATGATCTCCCTGGGCGTCATCGTCGTCATCGTCCTCGTCGCGATCCTGGCACCGGTCATCGCCGCGGTCATCGGACACGGCGTCAACCAGCAGTTCCGCACCACGGGCCTGACAGCGGTCGGCCAGCCGGTCGGGCCGGACTCGACCTTCTGGTTCGGCACGGACGATCAGGGCCGCGACATCCTGGTCCGCATCGCCTACGGGACCAGGATCTCCCTTTTCGTCGGCGTGATCGCGACCGCGATCACCATCGCGATCGGCGCCGTGGTCGGGCTCGCCGCGGGTTACTTCGGCAAGCTCGTCGACACGCTTCTCGCCCGGCTGATGGACCTGCTGCTCGCGTTCCCGTTCCTGCTGCTCGCCATCGCCCTCGTCTCGGTCTTCCAGCCGGGGCTGACGGTCATCATCGTCGTCATCGGGGTCGTCAGCTGGGCGTCGGTCGGCCGCATCGTCCGCGGCCAGGTCCTGTCGATCCGCGAGAAGGAGTACATCGAGGCCGCGCGGGCACTCGGCGCCGGACCGTGGCGGATCATGTTCATCGACATCCTGCCGAACCTCATCGCGCCGATCATCGTCTACGCGAGCCTGCTCATACCGCTCACGATCGTGTTCGAGGCGTCGCTGGCATTCGTCGGCCTTGGCGTCCCGCCGCCGACCGCCGACTGGGGGAAGATGATCAGCGACGCGTCGCAGTATTACGCCAACGGCGCGTGGTGGTTCCTCGTGTTCCCGAGCCTCGCCCTGCTGATCACGACGCTCGCGTTCAACATCCTCGGGGATGGCGTCCGCGACGCCTTCGACCCGCGCGGCGACCAGCTGTTCGTCTAGGAGCTCACGTGGCACGCTTCCTCGTCCGCCGGATCTTCCACGGCCTCATCGTGATGTGGCTGGTGACGGTCGTCACCTTCGCTATCTTCTTCATCGGACCGGGGCCAGGATCGGTCGCGCGCACGCTGGCGGGCCGTGAGGCGACACCGGCGACCGTCCAGCTCGTGAAGCACAGGCTGCTGCTTGACCGGCCGACCTACGTGCAGTATGGCCACTTTTTCTGGCTCCTCCTGCACGGCAACCTCGGCTATGACTTCTACCATGATCAGTCGGTGAACTCGGTACTCAAGGCGGCGTTCCCGATCACCCTCTCGCTGGTCATCGGCGCCTCGGTGCTGTGGCTGGTCATGGGCGTGCTGGCCGGGATACTGTCCGCCGTGCGCAGCCGCTCGCTGCTGGACCGCACGTTCACCGGGCTCGCGCTGTTGTTCTACTCGATGCCCACCTTCGTGCTCGGTTTCCTCTTCCTGCTGCTGCTCTACTACGAGCTCACCATCCACGGCATCCACGCGTTCCCCGGATCCGGCTTCACGCCCTTCAGCGCGAGCCCGTTCGAGTGGTTCCGCGGCCTGATCCTGCCGTGGTTCACGCTCGCGCTCGTATCCGCCGCCACCTACACCCGGCTGACCCGGGGGTCGATGCTCGACGTCCTCGGTGAGGACTACGTGCGCACGGCCAGGGCGAAGGGCATGTCAGAACGACGGGTGATCTTCCGGCATGCGCTGCGCGCCGCGCTGACGCCGGTCGTCACCCAGTTCGGCATCGACGTGGGGACGCTGCTCGGCGGCGCGATCATCACCGAGCAGGTGTTCGGCTTGCCTGGGCTGGGGTACACGTCGGTCCAGGCGATCGGCCAGCAGGACCTGCCCGTGATCATCGGTGTCGTGATCGTGGCCGCGGCCGCGGTAGTGATCGCCAACATCGTTGTCGATGCGCTCTACGCTGTCGTGGACCCCAGGGTCCGTCTGCACTGAGGGCGCCTCAGGCGCGCTAGGGAACGCCCGGCTCGCGGGCCGCCCGGTAAGCCATCGAGCGCGTATTGCATGGGCCGGAACTTCGTCTGCGCCTCGGCAAGCTCGGCTGCCGGATCCGAGCCCGCGACGATGCCGCAGCCGGCGAACAGCCGCGCCCGCCGCCCGTCCACCTCGGCGCAGCGCAGCGCGATACCCCATTCGCCGTTTCCCTGCCCGTCGACCCAGCCGACCGGTCCGGCGTAGCGCCCGCGGTCCATGCCCTCCAGTTCGCGGATCGCTTCCATCGCGGTATCGGTCGGCGTGCCGCAGACCGCCGCAGTCGGGTGCAGGGCCGCCGCGAGCGCAAGCGCCGACCGGTCCGCGGCTGACCTGAGACAGCCCTTCACGCTGGTGGCCAGGTGCTGCACGTTGGCCAGCCGCAGCAGGAACGGGCTCGAGTCGACGTCGAGGACGTCGCAGAGCGGGCCGAGCACGTCGCGGACCGACGCGACGGCATACTCGTGTTCCTCCGCGTTCTTGGCCGAGCCGAGTATCTCCGTGCCGAGCGCGGCGTCCTCGGCGGGATCGCCGCCGCGGGGTGTCGTCCCGGCGAGGACGAGCGCGCTGATCTCGCCGCCCTGCCGCCTGATCAGCAGCTCGGGAGTGGCGCCGACGAGACCGGCGCAGGCGAAGGTGTTGCAGTCGGGGTAACGCGCGGCGAGCCTGCGCAGCAGCACCCGCACGTCGATCACGTCCGCGGCGGTGGCGTAGATGTCCCTGGCCAGTACCACCTTGCGCAGCCCGTCATGGCCGCCGGCCCTGATCCTGGCCACCGCGGCGGCGACTGCCCGCTCCCACCGCGGCGCGGCCAGGCTGCCGTCGTGCCAGCGCACCGTGCTATTTATGCGCGCCTCCGGCATGACGTTACTTTCGCGAGCCTCCGGCACGACGCTCGCCCTGTATGCCTCTGGCTCCAGTGGATCGCTGCCGTCGCCGATCGTCGTGAACCACGCCCGGCCGCCGCCGCGGCCGAGCACGGCGCGCGGCACCACGAGCACGGATCCCTCGGAGGCGGCGTCGAAAGTGAAGCTGCCGAATGCCACCAGGCCCGAGCCAGGGACCCCCACCTGATCGCTGACGTAGGTCCCGTCGAGGAGGGCGCGCAGCCATTTCTCGCCGGCGGTGAACCTGTCCTGGCCCGCCGGGATCGTGATGCGGGCCGCCTCACCCCAGCCGACCAGGCCTTCCCCGCGGTGCACCCAGGCGACCGCGGCAGGCTCCGGCAGCCGGGCGAGCAAGTCGCCTCGGTCGGCCATGGCGGTGGTCCGGACGACGAGCCTGTCGAGCACAGGAGACTACTTTAGTGTGGTGCCGATCGCGGCGGCCGCCGGCCCCTGCACGGCGGCCGCCCGGCGGCCCCGGGAATCATGACATCCTCCCCACGAGATATGCCGCGTTCTTGTAGGTCCATACGATGTATCGCGTTTGAGAGACCTGTCAAGCTATATCGCGAATTGAGCGAAATAAATGAGATCGGGGCGGGCACCCCATGACAGGATCCTCGGAGGGAGGGAGTCTTCAACCCATGAGGAGGCCCCGGTGACCGACCAGGAGACAGCGGTGGACGCCGCACTCGCGCGGCTGTCCCTCGCGCAGAAGGTGCGCCTGCTGACCGGGGCCAACTTCTGGGCGCTGCCGCCGGAACCGCGGATCGGCCTGGACCGGCTGCTGATGAGCGATGGCCCTATCGGGGTGCGCGGTGAGGAGTGGAGCTCAGCGGACCCGTCCCTGGCGCTGCCAAGCCCTACCGCGCTCGGCGCGACCTGGGACACCGCGCTCATCCGCAGGATCGGCTGGGCGCTCGCCCGGGAGGCACGGCGCAAGGGGGTGCACGTGCTACTGGCGCCCACCGTGAACCTGCACAGGAGCCCGCTCGGCGGACGGCATTTCGAATGCTTCTCTGAGGATCCGTTCCTCACCGGCGAGATCGGTGCCGCGTACGTGACCGGCGTACAGGAAGGGGGCGTCGCGGCCACCGTCAAGCACTTCGTCGCCAACGACGCGGAGACCGAGCGCTTCACGGTCAGCGTGGTCGTCAGCGAGCGAACGCTGCGTGAGCTGTACCTGGCGCCATTCGAGCGGCTCATCGGCGCGGGCGCCTGGGCCGTGATGGCCGCCTACAACTCGGTCAACGGCACGACGATGACCGAGCACGCGGGGCTGCTGCGCGGCGTGCTCGAGGAGGAGTGGGGGTTCGACGGCGCGGTGATGTCCGACTGGACGGCTGCCCGGAGCACGGAGGCGGCCGCCCTGGCTGGCCTGGACATCGTCATGCCCGGGCCGTTGGGGCCCTGGGGCGCCGCGCTCGAGGCGGCCGTCCGCGAGGGCCGGGTGCCGGAGGGGACGGTGGACGAGAAGGTGCGGCGGGTGCTCCGGCTCGCGGCGCGCACCGGGGCGCTGGCCGGCCATGGCGGGACTACGAGCTCGCCGCCGGACGAGGACGGGGTGGCGCTTGCCCGCGAGGCCGCGGCGCGCTCCTTCGTGCTGCTGCGCAACGAGGCGGGACTGCTCCCGCTCACCGGCCTGCGGCGGATCGCGCTGATTGGCCCCGCCGCCGCAAGCGCGCGGGCCATGGGCGGCGGCAGTGCCCGGGTGTTCCCCGAGCACATCGTGTCCCCCCTCGACGGCCTGCGCGGCGCCCTGCCGCCAGATGTCGAGATCAGCTACGCCGTGGGGACCGATCCAAGGACGCGGCTCGCCCCGGCCGAGGGAGCGGGCTGGGCCGATCCGCGTACCGGGGCAGGGGGCCTGCGTGCCACGTTCCTCGACACCTCGGGCAGCGTGCTCGCCGAGGCGCTCCTGGGTACCGGAGAGGCCCGCTGGCTGGGCCGGCTGCCGGGTAAAGCAGACCCGTCGAGGGTAACCCGCGTCGAGATCAGTGCGGTCTTCACGCCCTCGGCCGGCGGCGTGCACGAGTTCGGCATCGCGGGCCTTGGGCCGTTCAGGCTCAGCGTGGGCGGGCGCACCCTCTTCGACGAGGTGATCCTTCCCCCTGGCGATGATCTCTTCGCCGGGTTCCTCGCGCCGCCGGAGCGGCGGGTGGCGGTCGAGCTCACCGCGGGGCGGCCGGTCGAGGTCTCGCTGGAGTGCGGGGCCCGTATCGCGCGCGACCTGCCGGCGGTCGCGTTCAGGCTCGGCCACGCGGACCCGTCACCGGGACACGACGCGCTGCTCGCCGAGGCCGAGTGCGCCGCGGCGGCGGCGGACGTGGCCATCGTGATGGTTGGCACCACCGCCGAGGTGGAGAGCGAGGGCTTCGACCGGACCAGCCTCGCCCTGCCCGGGCGGCAGGACGAACTGGTCGCCCGGGTGGCGGCGGCGGGCTCACGCACGGTCGTGGTGGTCAACGCCGGGTCGCCCGTCCTGATGCCCTGGGCCGGCGATGTCGGCGCGGTGCTCCTGACCTGGTTCCCCGGCCAGGAGTATGGCAGCGCGCTCGCCGACGTGCTGCTCGGCCTGTCCGAGCCGGGCGGCCGGCTGCCCACCACCTGGCCAGGCCGCGCCGAGGACTGCCCGGTCCTGTCCACCACGCCGTCCGGCGGCGAGCTCCGCTATGACGAGGGCGTCTTCATCGGCTACCGGGCCTGGCAGGCTCCGTGCGGCGGCGCCTCAGCGCGGCCCGTGCGGCCCGCGTACTGGTTCGGCCACGGCCTCGGCTACACCACCTGGGCCTACGAGAACCTGGCGGTCGCGGGGGACCGGCTGACCGTGCGGGTGCGCAACACCGGCCAGCGCCGCGGCAGGGAGGTTGTGCAGGCCTATCTCGGCCCCGTCTCGCCGGATCCGGACCGCCCCGCGCGATGGCTCGCCGGCTTCGCGGTCCTTGACGCGGATCCAGGCGAGCTGGCCGAAGCCCTGATCACGCTGCCCGCCCGTGCCTTCCAGATCTGGACGGACAGCGGATGGCGTACGGCAGGCGGCCGCTACCTGATAGAGGTCGGCCACAGCGTCGACGACCGGCGGCTCTCGGCCGCCATCGACGTCGGGGAGTGAGGCCCGCGGCCCCCGCGCCCCGCGCTGTCAGCCGGCTTCCGTGAAACATTCCACATAAAGTCGATAGGATAGATAGGGTAATCATGAGAACGCGGGAATGCGCCACAGGCAAAGGACACCGATGTCAGCAGTCAGCGATATCCGGGTACCCCTCAGCCGCACGAGACTCGAGCAGATCGCCCGCACGGTAGCCGGATGCGCCGAGAGCTGGCACGATCTCGTGCGCTTCGAGACGGGGGAGCGCTGGTACTGCCGGCTCCAGCAAGCGGACGATCACGAGGTGTGGCTGCTCAGCTGGCTGCCGGGGCAGTGGACCGGATTTCATGATCACGGCGGGTCTGCCGGGGCGTTCGTGGTCGCGCGCGGCGAACTGGACGAGCGCACGCCCGTCCCTGACCCGCCCGGTGTTCACGTCCGCAGGCTCGCCCGCGGAACGGTCAGGTCGTTCGGGCCGCGGTACATTCACGACGTGGTCAACGCGTCAGAGACGCCCGCTGTCAGCGTGCACGCCTACTCCCCGCCGCTGATCGAGATGCGGCGGTACGAGCTCACCCCCGCGGGCCTCGTCCCCGCCGGTACCGAGCGAGCGGCCGACAGCTGGTGACGGGCACCCCGCCGGGCACTCCTGACCCGCCGGCGGGTCACCGGACAATCGAGCAGATCCTGGCCGGCGCACGGCGAAGGCTGCGCCGTCTCGGCCCGGACGAGGCCGGGCGGGCCATCCGCGCGGGGGCGCTGCTCGTGGACATCCGGCCTGCCGCGCAGCGCGCGGCGCAGGGCGAGGTACCCGGTGCGCTCGTGGTGGAGCGCAACGTCCTCGAGTGGCGGTTCGATCCGGCCTCGGCCGCGCGGCTGCCGCAGGCCAGCGGCTATGAGCTGCACGTCATCGTGATGTGCTCGGAAGGGTATACCTCCAGCCTGGCGGCTGCCTCGCTGCAGGATCTGGGCCTCAGGAACGCGACCGACCTGGCTGGCGGCTTCCGCGCCTGGGCGGCCGCCGGCCTGCCCGTCCAGCCGGCGAGAACCTAGAGGAGCGCGAGCTGCTCGGGGGGCGCGGCCGGGCCGGAGCGGGCGCGCTCCGGTCGCGGGGACGCCGGCCTGATGCGCCGCGCGGAGGGCCCTGCGCGGCCGACGCCATAGCGGTGCGCGAGTTCCCGGACCTGCTCCGCGATACGTGCCTGGTACGCCCTGGGCGCGTAGGCACCCCTGCCGTACAGCGCGCGGTAGCGGGCGACGAGGCCGGGGTGGTGTTCACCGAGCCAGCCGAGGAACCACTCGCGTGCCCCAGGGCGCAGGTGCAGCACGATCGGGGACACCTGCGACGCGCCCGTCCCGGCGATCGCCCGGACGGTGGCGTCGAGCTGCGCGGGGGAGTCGGAGAGGAACGGCACGACGGGTCCCATCAGCACGCCGCAGCGCAGGCCGCTTGCGGTCAGCGCCGCGCACGCCTCCAGCCGGCGCTCCGGGTCCGGGGTGCCGGGCTCGACAGATCGCCAGAGCTCCTTGTCGACAAATCCCACGGAGAAGTTCAGCCCGACGTCGGTGACCTGGGCGGCCTGCGTGAGCAGCTCGATGTCCCGCAGGATCAGCGTGCCCTTGGTCAGGATGGAGAACGGGTTCGCGGCGTCCCGCAGGGCCGTCAGGATGCCCGGCATGAGCCGGTAGCGGCCCTCCGCGCGCTGATAGCAGTCCACGTTGGTGCCCATGGCGATGCGCTCGCCCGCCCACCGCGGCGCCGCGAGCTCACGGCGGAGGAGCTCGGGCGCGTTGACCTTTACCACGATCTTCGAGTTGAAGTCGAGCCCGGCGTCAAGATCAAGATAAGTGTGCGTGCCGCGGGCGAAGCAGTAGAAGCACGCGTGTGAGCAGCCCCGGTAGGGGTTGATGGTCCAGCGGAATGACATCCGGGATGCCCTGGGCACCTGGTTCACGATGGTCCGCGCGTGCACCTCGTAGAACGTCAGGCCGCGGAAAGCCGGCGTGTCGAAGGTCCGGGTCACCGCGGCCCGCTCGAAGAGCGCCGGCGCCGGCCCGGCGCGATCCCCGGCCCGCGCCATCCCGGCTTCCCCGCTGGCGTGTGCGCCGTTCCCTGCCCAGGGGGTTCCGGGGGGTCGTCCCCCCGGGTTGGTATTGCGGGCCTCGGCGAAGTCGGCCGTAGGCCGACGACCAGTGTTGCCTGCCTCGCGCACATCGTCTAGCAACATGTTGTCCCAGCGCATGAGGACTAAGCGTAGAACCATTGTTCGATCAGAGCAAACATCTGTTCGACTCAGGTGCGCATGCTGGGACCGGCGCGGCGGGACGCGGCGGCAGCCGAGAGCCGGCGGGCGGGAAGGCACCGGCACCGCTCACCGCCGCGGCGCGCCCGCCAGGAAAACAGCCGAGTACTACGAAAGAACGATTGGATAAAGATCTTGCGGCGGGGGATGATGAAGGCATATCCCACCCACGCGCTCTGCGGAGGTGGCGCCATGGCGCTGTCGATGGACGAGCAGCGCGCCCTCGCGGAGATCGAGCGGCGGCTCGCCGATGATGATCCCGTGCTCGCTGCCCGTCTGTCTTCCTTCGGGCGTCCCGGCCTGGCGATCGCGCTGCGGTCCCGGCGGGCGCGCCTGCTCGCATCGTTGCTCGCCCTCGCGGTCATCGCGGCCGCCTCGGTGCTGGTTTACACGCTCGTCCCGTTTCGCGCGAACACCACGCGGAACCTGACGGGGCGTCCCACCGGCGCTCCAGCACATCAGGCGGTCAGCGTGCAAAGCTCCCCGAGAGGTCAGCCCGCGTCCGCCCGGCCGCTGCCCGGCACCGGCCCGAGCCAGGTCAGCGGCACGCCGACGGCGGCGGGAGCCCGTCGTCCCGCGTCGCCTGCCGTGCGCGCGCCGTAGATCCTCCGCTGTCCCCGACGGGCTGTCCCTGACGGGGGCTGTCCCTGACGGGGCCGCGGGACTCTAGGACTGGCGCCAGAACTGCAGCAGATACCGCTCGAGCCCTTCCAGCCTCCTGCGTGCCTGCTGGAACTCGTCCCCGAGCGGATTACGGTAACGGTCGAACAGGTCGCTGTAGAGCCGCGCCACCTTCACGCGGTTGTGCGCGTACACCCGGACGGCGTAGTCGCCGACCCCGCTGGTGAGCCTCAGCGCCTGGACGGCCCGCCCGGCCTGGCCCATGTCCACGCTGAGCCTCCCGCGCAGGTAGAGCCGGCCCTTGGCCTCTTCCTCCCAGTCGTCGCCGCATGGCGGCGGCGCGCCGTCCCATTCCTCGAGTATGAGCCTGACCTCGATGTGCTCCTGCAGGCTGCCGACCCACACCTGCTCGCGGTTGAGGCTGATCAGGGTGCCGACCGGAGGCAGCGGCGCGCCGGGCGCGTCCGGATCGACGTCCGCGTCGTGCACGCGGAACATCCTCCGCTCCGGGAAGACCGGAATGTCCAGCTGGACCAGCCTGCGGCTCACAACAACAGGATGCTCCGCGCGGGCCGTCCGATGGCCTGCAATGGGTCACAAATTGACCGGCGTGACTCTCTGTTGTCCCGCATCGCCCTGGAATCTACGCATTAGTCATCAAACCACGCGGGCTGTGACTCCCGGCCACCCCGGCTTGCCCGTCATGCCAGGGCCCGGTACCGCGCGCGTATTCGCGGGGGTGACCTCACCCGCACAGTGCGGGCAGGTCAGCACGGGCTGAGTGGGGTTGCCGCAACTTTCGTGGACAACCAGCATGGGCGGCCCGGCAGGCCCCGGTGCCCACGTATCGCCCCACCGCAGCAGCGCGGCGATGACGGGGAAGAGGTCGCGGCCCTTGTCGGTCAGGAGGTACTCGTAGCGCGGGGGATGATCCTGATAGGCGACCCGCTCGAGGATGCCCTGCCCGGTCAGCCGCTTCAGCCGGGCGGAGAGCACGCTGCGCGCGATCCCGAGGCTGGCCTGGAAGTCCTCGAACCGGCGGGCGCCGCGCATCACGTCACGCAGGATGAGCAGCGTCCACCACTCGCCGACCACGTCCAGGGTCTTGGCGATCGAGCAGTTCATCTCGGCAAGGCTCGTCAGCCGCACGGGCACGACATTACCAGAGTAAGTCTCTTGAACAAACTAACCACAGCTGCCATAGTAAGTTTGATCAAAAGACTTACTAAGGCTTATTTTACCGAACGGAAGCGCGATGGCACTGAGCGACGCGGCGCCGGCGGACACGGGGCGAGGGAAAGACCGCCCGTTCCGGCCGTGGGCCGCCCTGATGGTCCTCTGCCTGGGATCGTTCGCGATCCTGCTTGACACGACCATCGTCAGTGTCGCGATCCCGACCATGCTCCCTGACCTGCACGCCTCGCTCGACCAGGCGGTCTGGATCACCAACGCCTACCTGCTCGTGTTCTCCGCGCTGCTGATCCTGGGAAGCCGGCTGGGGGACATGTTCGGCCCGCGGCGGCTGTTCGTCGCAGGGCTGGCGCTTTTCGCGCTGTCCTCGGCGCTGTGCGGGGCGGCGCAGAGCCCCTGGCAGCTCATCGGCGCCAGGGCGCTGCAGGGAGCGGGCGCCGCCATGATGGCGCCGCAGGCATGGAGCCTCATCCGGGTGATATTCGCCGGGAACCCCGGGGGCCCGGAGGGGACCGGCTCCCCGGGGAAAGTCCCGGGGAAAGCACAGCCGGGGGACCGGATGGGCGCCGCCTACGGCATCTTCTCCGCGATGGTCGGGCTCGCCGCCGTCAGCGGGCCCACCCTCGGTGGCCTGCTCACCACCTACCTGGACTGGCGATGGGTCTTCTACGTCAACCTCCCCATCGCGGCCGGGGCGGTCGCCGGCGCCTACCGGTTCGTCCCTGACGTGCGAACCGGCCGCCTGCACCGGCTCGACCCTGTCGGCGTCCTGCTGTCCGCGGCCGGCCTGACGGCTGTGGTGTACGGCCTGATCGAGGGCCAGCGATACGACTGGGGAGAGCTCAGGGCGGGGATCACAATCCCGGAAATCATCGGCGGCGGCCTCGTCGTCCTCGCCGCCTTCGTGGCCTGGGAAAGCCGCCAGCGCGAGCCCCTGATCCCGCTGCGCCTGCTCAGGAACCGGACCTTCGCCATCCTCATCATGCTCAGCGCCGCCATGCAATTCGCGTTGCAGAGCATGCTGTTCGTCAACGCGTTCAACCTGCAGTCCGTGCTCGGGTTCACCGCCATCCGGTCCGGGCTCACGTCACTTCCGCTGACCCTCGCGCTCGTCGCCGTCGCCCCGTTCGCCGGGCGGCTCACCGACCGGACAGGCGGCAGGTTCGTCGTGATGTCCGGGCTCGTCCTCTACGCGGCGGGGCTGGCCGGGCTGGCGGCTGTCTCGTCGGTACACGCGACGTCGTTCACCTTCACGGTGCCGCTGCTGATCGCCGGCGTGGGGATGGGGGCCGTCTTCGCCCCGCTGGCCACCGAGACGATGCAGGCCGCGCCCGCCGATCAGGCCGGGGCGGTGTCCGGCATGCTGAACGTCTCGCGCCAGCTCGGGGCGACCCTCGGCGGCGCGGTGACAGGGGCGGTGCTCGCCAACCGGCTCACGGCGGCCATGCACGACCGCGCGCTCGCCGTGGCCGGCCAGCTGCCCCCGGCCGCCCGCGCGCCGTTCGTGGCCGGCTTCGGCCATGCGGCCTCCGGCGGCCTCCAGGTCGGCCGCGGCCAGTCAGGAGTCCAGGCTCCGCACGGCGTGCCCGCCGTGCTCGTCCCGCAGCTCCGCAGGCTCATCAGCGACGTGTTCGCGCATGGGTACATCACCGCGATGCGGCCCACCCTCGGCGTTTCCATCGCAGTGCTGCTGGCCGGCGCGGCGAGCTGCGTACTGCTTCGCCTCGGCCGGGCCCGGCAGCCGCCGCGTCCCAGTGTCCCGGCGGGCAGCGCACGCATCGAGGAAGGCGCCCGCGCCGACCATCACCCGCAAGCCTGACGGCGGAGCGCCACCCTGCTGGCCTGGGGGGACAACCCCCCAAAACCCCCCGCAGGGGCATTCCGTTCGGGATAAATCTCATGCCACGAAGTGTCAACTGCCATGTGTCTTGAGGGTTATTCAAAGCCTTCCGGCCGTGATCTTGCCGGGCCACGCGCCCGGCCTGCCCGGGCGCAGCATCGCCGCAACTACAGCAGTGGTCCATCGACACACACCAGACTGTGTGAATGGACCATTGCTGTAGTTCGCTGCCGGCCTTTGAGTAACGCTCCATGTGTGCCCGAGCTGGGGGCGTCCAGCCGGGCGCGGAGACGCTCGGCGTCCGGGTGGCTGAGTTCGTCGAGGATGGCCAGGGCCTGCCGCCAGGCGTCGCGGGCGGCCTGCGGGCTGCCCGCGGCCTCATGGGTGTCGCCCAGGCGGGTCAGGGTCCCTGCCTGGTTGTAGCGGTCGCCATGGCCAGGGCGCAGGCCGAGTGCGTTCTGATAGCAGGTGAGGGCGCGGGCGTGGTTGCCGAGCTTGTGGTGCACATGGGCGAGGCTGTCCCAGGTCGCGGCTTCGCCGTCGCTGTTGCCGAGCTCGCGGTGCAGGTCAACGGCCTGCTCGCAGTAGGGGAGAGCACGGGCGTGGTTGCCGAGCAGCGTGTGGTACCAGCCGACCGCGTTGAGTGCGTTGGCATGTCCCGCCCGGTGGCCAGCGGCCTGGTACAGCTCGAGGGACCGCCCGGCGCGGGCCAGCGCGTCGTCCAGTAGGCCCTGCTGCTCGAATGCCAGGGCGGCCGTGAGATGCACGTGGGCCTGATTGGGGAGGTCGCCGAGCTGCCGGAACATGGCAAGAGCGTCCGCGAAGTGGTCGTGCGCGTCGGGGTACGAGCGGAGCCGGGCACAGGCGTAGCCGAGATAGTGATGCGAACGGGCCTGGCCCGCCTGGTCTGCGAGCCGTCGCGCGGCGGCCAGCGCGGTCTGCTGGGTAGCGTCCCATTCACGCCAGTGCCCGCGCTGCTGTAGAAAGTCCGCGAGCGTCCAGGCGAGCCGCCAGGCGTGGCTGTCGAAGCCCGCGTCGGCAGCGTAGGCGATGGCCGCGAGCAGCGCGGGGCGCTCCGCCTCGAACCATGCGGTCGCCTGCCCGTGGCCTGGAATGTCCTCGCCCGCGGCACCCTGCGGGGACGGCGCCGGGGTAAGCGGCACCCTGGCCGGATTCATTGTCAGCGCGGCAGCGTACGCGGTGGCCAGATAGTGGTCGAGCAGCCGGCCCATGGCCGCGCGGCGCTCGGCGTCGCTGTCATGGGCGCGGGCCTGCTCGGCGGCGTACGCG
>Ga0137391_10000224_pt1 | contig 38884 bp, 39 predicted proteins | sample 15con2h24BmetaG_FD_101399 | JGI IMG/M metagenome (GOLD analysis project Ga0137391, IMG submission 101399) | Vadose zone soil microbial communities from Angelo Coast Range Reserve, California, USA - 15con2h2.4B metaG | ecosystem: Environmental > Terrestrial > Soil > Vadose zone > Saprolite...
CGCCGCCACCACCGCGCGGCAGCGACCCCAGCCAGCGACCACCCGCACAGACCCCGATTTTCACGCCCCGCGACCATCCCCCCGGGTGAAAAGGCTCTATACATATTCCGTGACCACATTTCGCCCATACCGGATGCGATCATGGTCGGAGCGTGTAGAAAGTGGGGCCCAGGCTTGCGCGGATGCGCTCACGGGGATGCGGGGAGCAGCTTGCGGTGATCCCAGGAGATGATTCGCTCCGGTTCCACGGTGTATCCGACGCGCTTGCGGGCTGCGTGCGCCACGTAGTCCTCTAGCGCGTCAGCTGGCACGCCTGCCAGCCCGGCGGCGATGCGGCGGCCGATGGCGAGCACGCCGGCCGGATCCTCGACGCAGCGCGCGGTGCCCGCCACCTGCACTCCGCGCAGGTCGAAGTACTGCTCCCCGGCCTCTACCAGGCAGGTCACCCGTGGGTCGCGGGCCAGGTTGCGCGCCTTATGCGAGGAGCGGTAGGTCCAGAACGCGATCCGCTCGTCAAGCATCGCGTAGAACATCGTCACCAGGTGCGGCGTCCCGTCCTGGTTGATGGTCGCCAGATGCAGCTTGCGGGACGCAGCCAGCAGGACCGCGATCTCCTGCGCCGTCATGGCGACCTGGTCGCGCTGCTTCATCAGGCTGCCCCCGCTCAGCCGGCCGTTCCGCTGCCTGGCGCGGCGAAGCCGATGGTCTCGGTGGCAAGGGCGAGCGTGTCCTCGCAGGCGAAGCCGGCCGAGGGCGGCGCGGCGGCGAACATCGGGCCCAGCGCTCCGTGCACCGACTCAAGCGTCCACATGCCGTCGGCCGAGCCATGGGCGGCGGCCAGGAAGGTCGCCCGGATCCTGGGCGGCTCCATCACCGCGGCGACACCGCCGTGCACCACGAACACCTCACCGTTGATCCCGGCCGACGCCGGACCGGCGAGATACACCACAAGCGGCGCGACGTGTTCCGGGGCGAGCGGGTCCACCGCCCCGTCGGGTGGCACTCCCATCAGGTCCTTGGTCATGGCGGTGCGGGCGCGCGGGCAGATGGCGTTCGCGCGCACGCCGTAGCGGGCGCAGCCACGGGCGGTGGTGATGGTCAGGGCGGCGATCCCGGCCTTGGCGGCGGCGTAGTTGGGCTGACCGGGGGAGCCGAGCAGGAACGCCTCGGACGAGGTGTTCACGATCCTGGCGTAGACAGGGCCGCCGGCCTGCTTGCTGGCCTCGCGCCAGTGCGCGGTGGCGAAGCGGGTGGTCACGAAGTGACCGCGCAGGTGCACGCGGATGACCAGGTCCCATTCTTCTGCGGACATGCTGAAGATCATCCGGTCCCTGACGAGGCCGGCGTTGTTGACGAGGATGTCCAGCCGCCCGTAGGTCTCCAGAGCGGAAGCCACGAGCGCCTGGCCTGTGGACCACTCCCCGATATCCCCGGCGGATACGACCGCGTCCCCGCCCCCCGCCTTGATCTCGTCGGCGACTGCCTGTACCGCGTCCCCGGGCAGGTCGTTGAGCACGAGCAGCGCTCCGGACCTAGCGAGGGCGAGCGCCTCCGCCCGGCCGAGCCCATTGCCCGAGCCGGTCACGATCGCCGCCCGGCCCTCCAGCGACAGCCCCTCCAGCGACAGCCCGTCTGCCGTCAGCCCGTTTCCCGTCACCGCGTCGCCCATCTGCGGAAACTCCTTTGCTTAATAACCAGGCCCCGACAGCACGCCGCCGTCGGCGATGAACTCGCTGCCGGTCGAGTAGGAGGACTCGTCGGAGGCCAGGTACGCCACCAGCCGCGAGATCTCGACTGGCTCGGCGAACCTGGCCAGCGGCATCGACTTGATGAAGGCCTCGGCGTCGGCCTGGCCGAAGTCCCCGGCCGGGTCGAGGGTCATCCTGGTGAGCACCCCGCCGGGATGGACTGAGTTGACCCGGATGCCGAGCTGGCCGAGTTCGCGGGCGGCTGCCTTGGTCATGCCGCGGACCGCGAACTTGCTCGCGCTGTAGGCCGAGAGCCCGGATGCCCCGGTGAACCCCTCGATCGAGGAGATGTTGATGATCGATCCGCCACCCGCGGCGGTCATCGGATCGATCACCGCCTTCATGCCGAGCCAGCAGCCGACCGCGTTCACCTCGAGGATCCGCCGGAAGTCGGCGAGCGGCATGTCGGCGATCCGGGCGAACTTGAGCACGCCCGCGTTGTTGACGAGCACGTCGAGCCGGCCGAAGGCGTCCATCGCCGTGGCGACCGCGGCGGCCCAGTCCGCTTCGCTTGTCACGTCGTGGTGCAGGTACCGGCAGGATGCGTCGCCCAGCCCGGCAGCCACGTAGCCGCCCTTGTCGTCGAGCACGTCTCCGAAGACAACCCGCGCGCCCTCGGAGACGAAGTGGCGCACGTGCGACTTGCCCATCCCCCTGGCGCCCCCAGTGATCAGTGCGACCTTGCCGTCGAGTCGGCCCATGGCCACCTCCGTCACTAGACCAAGCGCTTGCTCGGTGCGCGCGTAACAGTCAAATGCGGCTGGTGATGACACCGTATATCTTGCGCGACCGCACTGGAACCTGTTCTACTTTACCCCGCAGCAATCGCCTTGCATTCTGCGATACCGGAGGTGGGTCGTGCGGGCCGCAGTGCTCCATTCGATCGACGACGAGAAGATCGTCATCCGCGATGATGTCGTGGCCGTAGGCCCCGGGCCGGGCCAGGTCCGGATCCGGGTCAGGGCCGCCGGCGTGTGCCACTCGGACCTCTCCGCCCGCACCGGCGCCCTGCCCCAGCCAGTACCGGTGATTCTCGGGCACGAGGCCGCGGGCGATGTGACCGAGGTCGGTGCTGGCGTCGCCGGCCTCGCCGTCGGGGACCGGGTCATCGTCAACTGGCTGCCGCCGTGCGGTTCCTGCCCGTCCTGCCTGCGCGGCGAGCCGTACCTGTGCATGACCCACGTCATCGCGGCCTATATCGAGCCGCGCTTCCTCGTCGGCGACGCCCCGGCGTTCGGGATGGCCGGCTGCGGCGCGTTCGCCGAGGAGATGGTGGTGCCGCAGCAGGGTGCGGTGAAGATCGCGGCCGACGTGCCTTACGAGGTGGCCGCGCTTGTCGGCTGCGGCGTGATGACCGGCGTCGGCGCGGTGATCAATACCGCGCGCGTCGAGCCCGGCGCGACTGTCGCGGTCATCGGCTGCGGGGGCGTGGGCATCGCGGCGATCCAGGGGGCCCGCGTTTCCGGCGCGGCGGTCATCGTCGGGGTCGACACCGTGGAGTCCAAGCACGAGGCGGCCCGCCGCTTCGGCGCTACCCATGCCTGCCACCCGGACTCACTTGGCGAGCTGTCGGCTCAGCTCACCGGCGGCGAAGGCTTCGACTATGCCTTCGAGGTGGTCGGGATCCCGCAGACGATCCGGACCGCGTGGACCGCCGCGCGCCGTGGCGGGACCGTCGTCGTCGTCGGGGCAGGGCGGACCGATCAGCAGGTCGAGTTCACCCCCTTTGAGCTGCTCTTCGACGGCAAGAAGCTGCTGGGCTCGCTCTACGGCTCGGCCGACGTCCGGCGTGACTACCACCGTATGCTTGGCCTGTGGCGGGCAGGCCGCCTGGATCTCGAAGGCATGATCACCCAGCGGCTGAAGCTCGACGACCTCGACCAGGCCCTGGACGCGCTCGGGCACGGCGACGTCATCCGTCAGGTCATCATCCACGACTGAAACATTCGCGAGACGGCGGTCGCTCGCCGCGCTCGCACAGCGCCATCATTGACGTTCGCTTTGTGTCCGCTTGCTCGGCGGTAAGATCGCTACTTTCTCATACGGCATCAAACCAGTCAAACAGGCACAGACGAGTGCCTGGCGGTATATCTCGCTGCGTTCGTGCCTCGGCTCATGGAAACGGATGGGCAGGTCGGCCGGGTTTGTAGGCTGGCGCCCCCGAATCTTGTCGGTACCTAGTTCTAGTATGGGGGGCCGGCTTCACATGTCTATCAAATATGTGTTCTAATACCGAGCATGCGTCAGGTCGCTCATGCTGCCGGGTCACGGCTCCCCCCTGCCGATGCAGGGGCGGCGCCGGGCATATTCGGGTCCCGCCGCGCGGGGCCGACGGGCTGCCCGATCACCTGGCATGACCAGCCGCACCGCCAATCCGACCGGCCGCCGGGGCACGCCGCCGCTGTCACGCGCGCTGCCCGACGCAAGCCAGTCCGCACGTCAGGGGTAAAAGAGTGAGAGCGCACTTCGACGACTTTGTCCACCTGAAGAGCCAGCGCCTCGCTGACGTGAAGAACGAGGCTGAGAACCTCGAGCGCGAACTCTCCGACGCGCGCCTGTCGTTTGAACGTGAGCTTGCGAAGGGGCGCACCGAGGTACTCGTCAACCATGGTCGGCGCAGTGCCCGTCACTCCGGGTTTTCCCGCGGGCGCAAGATAGCGACGGGTACAGCGGTCGTCGCGGTTCTCGCCACCATCGGAGTGATAATACTTACCGGCCGGGACGCCTCGTGGCCACCCAGCGTGGCAACAGTGCAGAGTGAAACCGCCAGTGCCTGCCAGAATCCCGACGTGAAGTCTGAGCCTGGTCAGGTCAACTTCGCTTGCGCGAAGACCACACGTCAGATCCTCTGGGTGTTCGCCCTGATGACAAGCGCCGATAACCCGGACTTCGCTGATGCGAAGACCGGCCGACTTGGCCTGGAGCCGATTACCCCAGCGCAGGGCGGCGAGATGGCATGGTCCCTGAATCTCCATCATCCATATGACCCGTCGAACCCGGTCGACAGCCTCGAGGTAGCGGCGCGGGCCATCAACAACATTATCGGCGGGGCAACCCTGACCGGTACCGATGGCAACCCGGTTGTCCAGTCCGGGCTCGAAAGCGTCCCCGCGAACTGTCTCCGATACACCGGATCAGCGGCGGTCACCTCGCGCCAGGGCTTTCCGGCCCTCTGCGCCAAGCCCGTGACTAGTCCGGCCGGGGAGGCTGCCCTGGTGGCTGATGTCTACCAGAAGTGGGTTGTCGGTGCCACGCCCGAGGCGGCCCAGGACGTCGCCGTGCTCTATGAGAACGCGACCAACCCCGGCGACCCGCAGGTCCAGGCCATCCTCAAGAATCTGTCAATTTCAAAACCGTTAGCGTAATCGCGACGCTCAGCTACAAATTTGCTCCCGTATCACAGTCCCAGCGTAACCAGGAAAGAGGTGAGCTCGTGCACCCCGTTAGCAAACCCTGGTGGCAGCAGGTGACTGCGCTCGTGAGCCTCAGCGCGGGCGGAGCGATAACAGGGTTCTCCTTCGTGCCGGGAGCCGCGGCTGACCATACATCGCCGACGAGCATGCCCATTCACATGGTAGCCCTCGAGCAGTCAGTCAAGTCGGCACCCGCAGATGACGCCGCGCTGCGCTCGGCCATCGTCAACGTTACCAATTACTACCTCCGGCTGGCCGAGGGTAAGACCCCGGCCGAGGTGGAGGCGATCATCTGGCAGCACGACAGCATAGATGGTGTCGACCATGGCGCGTCGTGCGCGGCCTTTGCCAGCCTGACACTGGAGCTGGCTGCCCAGGTAGTTGGCCAGCAAAGCTGGGTGACCGGAGGTTCCTCCTACCCGTGGCCGCTGCATAAGTGGGCCGATGTGCGCGTCGACCCGAATCCGGCGTCGCTCGGCGTCGTCTCGATCCGCCAGGACGCGGCGGCGCATAATCGCTGGCACCCGCTGGGCGACGGTTACCAGCCACTGCCCGGCGACTGGGTGCTGTTCAATGGCCACGTCGAGGTGGTCACGAAGTATGCCGGCGGAGTTCTGCACAGCGTCGGCGGTGATTCCCTGCCAAATTTTTCGATCAACGCCCACGAATATCGTGATCCGCTTGGCGCCCAGGGTGTCGTCGGATTCGTCAACAATGGTGCGCTTCCCGGTACCGTGAACAAGAAGCCGCCCAGTCGTGCGCAGGCACCGGGCGGTCACCAGGCGCGAGGCAAGACAGCACGCAAGACGGCACCTAAGGCGGCAGGCCAGACAGCACGTAAGGCAGCGGGCCAGGCGGCAGGCAAGGCGGCGGGCCAGTCAGCAGGTAACGATGCCCCGGGGCTGTCCGCTATCCCGGGTGCACCCGCGGCCGCCGCTGCTGAGCCGACGCCTGCGCGACCGCGCGACGGTGCGGCCATCCCTGGAATGCCGGTACCCGCGGCAGGACGGGCAGGGCCAGCCGCGGCTACGCCCCAGGCGGCAGCACCTGGGGCCGCGGCCATCCCTGGAATGCCCGTAACGGCGCAGCACCCGGCTGCCGGTCCGTCCGCGCCGGCCGCGGCTCCGCGCCGCACAGACCAGCCGGCACCGGCTACGACGCCTGCGGATGACGCGAGCGCTCAGCAAGCGTTCATCCGCGAAGTCGCACCTGGAGCCGTTGCCGCGCAGCGCAGGTACGGTATCCCCGCGGCGGTGACGATTGCCCAGGCCATCAATGAATCTGGCTGGGGCCGGAGCAAGCTGGCAACCAGAGATCACAACCTGTTCGGAATCAAGGGCACCGGCCCCGCTGGCAGAGATCCGCAGCCGACGCGGGAGTACGAGAATGGCCAATGGGTGACGCACACCGCTATATTCCGCGTGTACCACGATGTCGCCGAGAGCATCGACGATCACAGCAGGCTTCTCGCGACCAGCGGGTATTACAAGCAGGCTATGGCTAACCGTCAGGATCCGGATGCGTTCGCGGCTGCCCTCACGGGTGTCTACGCAACGGATCCTGATTATGGCGCGAAGCTCACCGGCCTCATGCGGCAGCACGACTTGTACCGCTACGACATTGTTCCGTCGGCCACCACGCCCCCTGCGGCCACCCCTCCTGTGGCCACGCCCCCCGCGGCAACGCAGGGCGGAGCAGCCATCCCTGGACTGCCCCCTGCGGATCCTGCCCCGCCGACGACTACGAGGACCGCGTCTCGCAAGGTTTACGCTCACACCCGTAAGAGCAAGTATCAGCAGCATATTCCCCCGTCCATCATGACCTCCTTCATCACGACGGCCAGGGTGCCGCTGCTACGCGGGAAGCCTCTCTACCAGGATGTCGCCGACCACAGCGGTATCCACTGGGAGCTGCTGGCCGCCTGCGACTGGATGCAGTGCGGAGCTCAGCTCCGCTACTCGCCAGTCCACGGTGAGAAGCTAGGCACCGTAAATCCCGACGGCACGATTTACCGGACGAAGTCCGAAGCGCTTGCACAGTGCGCCGACGACCTGGTACAGCTCTCCTGGACCGTTTACCGGATCGACCTGACCGCAGGTGGACATCTCTCCGTGCGCGATCTGGCTAACGTCTTCGCGGCGTTCCGCTGGGGCGGGCTGCTCAAGCTGCATCACACATCCGCCATGGAATTCCCCTACTCCGTGGCGGGCCTGACCGCCCAGCACATTAACATGCGCTGGCCGAATATAGCTGAACCGAATACGCCGGACAAGCCGGGCGGACGATTCCGTATGCCCTTCGGGGCCACGCCCATCGTGCTGGGCCTTGATTACCCGGCCACCGTCTAGTCGCCCGCGCCAAACATAGAAATGAGGTGGACCGCGTGGTTCGTTTCTTGCTCCTTCTGACGGGCATGCTCACCGCAAATAGGCCGGGGCAGCGGGAAGCGGTCTGGCACCAGACGGACGCCGACCCGGAGAGCCCAGGCGGGAAGGGGACAGCCCCCAGCCCGCGCCGTCGCCGCATCCCGCTGCGGGTCAAGTGGACTGCCGCCGTGGTCGCGGTTGGCCTGATATTCCGCAGGGCGATCGCGTCTGTGCTGCTGGTCGCGCTTTCGGCAGTCCTGCACGTCGTGGGCATCAACGTCCATCTGCCGAGTATCAGGTTCGCCTGGCCATGGCAGACGATCAGGGCAGGCACCACCACCGACACCGACCTGGGCCCATGGGTCCTGCAGAAGATCGAGGGAATCTCCAGGCCAGCCCTCAGCCAGGAGAATTTCAACTTCCTCTTCACCCACAAGGTTTCCAAGAGCATTGGCCTGTGGCCGTGCTGGTACGCCAGTACCTTCTACGCCGTAGGCCACGCGTCCGCCACCGTCGACCTCAATCCAGGCCCCGCCTGGTGGGCACCGGCTTCGGGTCATTACCAGTTGTGGGTCCTTAGCCGTCCCCGGGCTGGCAAGCCTGGTCACGTGACGGTCATCATGGTGCTCCCGCCACCGCAGCTCCCGCAGTCCGTGCACGACATTTCAATCGACAACATCCCGTCGAAACCGATAGACACACAGCATAGCTGGACGTATCCCGGATTCGGCTGCGGCGCGCTACTACGGCCTCAGTTCGCGGAGTCTGTACTATATTCCCAGGCCCAGTCCATCGCCTTCTATAAGGCGACCCACACCCCACAGGTCACGCGCCCGCTGATAAGTACCGCCGAGACCGAAGCAGCCCAGACCATCCGAGACAACTTCATCCAGCCGACAATAAACGCCTTCGGCTACACGCTAGACCACTTCACCCTCCACTGGACCGCCACACCATAACCGAACTTAGCGGTGTCTATCGTGCTGCCTCGGCTTCGGCGAATTCCTGCCAGACCGTGTCGAGGATTTCCCGGGTTGGGCGTTGAGCAGTTAGGCTCGGTTCGGCGAGACGGTGGGAGGATAGGCCTGCGTACTGCGTTCCATGCAGCAGGCGGGATACGACAATGTCGCGCGTTCCGGGCTGGAACGCCACCAGCTGCTGGTCGAACAGAGTGTGAATATCGGCTCGGAGCAGGAGGCCATTGACGGTCGCGTTGGATTCAGGTCCCCGGTATGGCCGGAGGTGGGCCGCTTCTAGCACTGCTTCCACCTCGCAACCGGTGACGGCGCATCGGCCTGCGTAAGCCTGCAGGAGCGCTTGCCTGAATCCGGGCTGCCCCTGCCGGGCGACGATCTGCCGGTATACGCGAAGCCGGGCGTCGTAGTCGTCGCGGGGCACCGGCGTTCTGGCATCCTCCTGCTCGACCTCGTACTCGGCGGTCGCTTGGAGGACACGAGAAACCGTGTCGCCCGCTTGGCTGCCCGGCGGACTGAGACTCTCGAGGAAGAAGTAGCCGGAAGACCAGCTAACCGGCCGTGCGAGCCCGAGCACGTCGTACTCGCTTCGCCGGCCGTGAGGTGCCGGGCGCTCTCGGAGCACCCCGACGGGGATCTGGTCCTCAATACATCTCATCAAGCCCTGGTTTGTATAAGCGCGATCGCGATCCGCCGGATCTCTGTTCTCCTGGTGGTAAGCGAAGCTCCAGCTGCCGTCAGGCCTGGGGTCGATGCGGCCGTCAGGGTAGGGGCCATCAAGGTTGATCCTGATGCTGAGGGCGTACGGGAGATCGGCTGGTTTGTAGATGCCCTTTGGCTTGGTGGCAAGCAGAAGGCCGTCCTCGAGCGGAGCGGGGAAGGGCGACACCTGCCCCGAATGATCCTCGAACCACGCCAGGCGCCGGGCGTGATCGGGGCCGATCCTGGCTGTAAGAGCGGAATCCATGCGTTATGGCTACCACAGTGGACATATACGGATAACTGCGCGACCCGTATCCACCGACATGGAAGCTTCGTCGCGCAGGCCCGGCCACGGGTCTGCTCGCGTTCTCAGGTCGGGGGTTGGCTGGGGAGCCGGGTCGGCGAGGGGGTGTGCAGGCCGTCGAGGATGACCTGCAGGTTGCGCTCCCACTGCCGGTCGGTGCCCTGGAGCCCGAGTGTCTGGCCGCCGGTGGCCACCGAGGCCAGCAGGAACGGCACGTCCTGCCAGGTCACGTCGGCATGGATCGCCCCGGCTTCCCGTGCTCGCTCGACGATCTGCCGGGTCCGTTCGCGCAGATCGGCCAGGGGCTGTTCGGGGGCGAATCCGCACTGCCCTACGAGGGCCTCGCTGATCGCCACGTTAGCCGCCCGCATCCGCACGTAGATGACCGCGAATTCGCAGAACCCTGCCCACGGGTCGTCGGCGGCGAGCAGCCGGTCGGCCTCGGCCACCGCGTCACCGATCAGTTCCCCGAGCACAGCCGCGACCAGCGCCTCACGTGAGGCGACCCGTCGGTAGAAGGTGCCGATACCCACGCCCGCGCGGCGGGCGATCTCGTGCGCGGTGACCGCCGTACCGCCCTCGGCGATCGCGCCGCGTGCCGCCGCGACCAGCCGTTCGACGTTGCGCTGAGCGTCCGCGCGTGGTGTCCGGTCCGCGAGGAGTTCCCGCACCGCACTCATGGGACCATCTTAGTCTAAGTGGACGTTAGCCGTCCGCTTACTTTATGCTCGGAGAAGCGGACGTACCACGTCCGCTTCAACAAGCGGCTGGAGAAAAGTCCACTTACGGTGAGGAGACCGAGCATGGAGAGGATCCGGGTCGGCATCGTCGGGGCTACCCCCGAGGCGGGCTGGGCGGCCAATGCCCACATTCCGGCCATCCAGGCCCTTCCGGAGTACGAGCTCACGGCGGTCGGCACCAGCCGCGAGGAGAGCGCGCGGGAGGCCGCCAGCAAGTTCGGCGCCGCGCACGCGTTCACCGACGCGCGGCGGCTCGCCGAGCACCCCGACGTCGACCTGGTCGTCATCACCGTCAAGGTGCCCTTCCATCTCGAGCTCGCCCAGGCCGCGCTTGCCGCCGGTAAGCACGTTTACTGCGAGTGGCCGCTGGCCCGCAGCACCGCCGAGGCCCAGATGCTCGCGGCCTCAGCCGAGGCGGCGGGGGTGCACCATGTGATGGGCCTGCAGGCGCGCTTCGCCCCCGCCATCGCCTACGCCCGCGAGCTGATCGCGGACGGCTACCTCGGGAGGGTCACCTCCGCGACGGTGTACTCCGCACGCGGCAAGAGGGCGAGCGGCGTCCCCGGGCGGACCGCCTACACCTTCGACCGCCGCAACGGCGCCGGGCTACTTGAGGTCGCCGGCGGTCACACCATCGACGCACTGGAGTACCTGGCCGGCGAGATCATCTCGCTGTCGGCGGACACCTGCATTCAGTATCCCTCGTACACCGTCGCCGAGACCGGCGAGACCGGCGAGGTGACCACTCCCGACCAGGTGCTGATCAACGCCATACTGACGGGCGGAGCGGCGGCCTCGGTCCACCTGCACGAGGCCAAGCTCACCGGGGCACGCAGCCGGCTGGAGATCGCCGGAACCGAAGGCGACCTGGCCGTCGTCAGCACCGGGCCCGCGAGCCCGATGGGCCTCCAGATCAGCGAGCTGCGCCTGCTCGGCGCCAAGGGGCCCGGCGGCTCGTACCAGGAACTCCCGACCCCGGCGCGCTTCCGCACCGCACCGGACACCCCGCCGGCCGCACGGCACGTCGCGCAGCTCTACGCCAGCCTGGCCCGCGACCTGCGCACCGGGACAACGACCGTCCCGGCCTTCTCCGACGGCCTGCGGCTGCACAAGCTCCTCGACACCATCCGCCGGTCCGCCGGAACCGGCACCCGGCAGCCCGTCCGCTGAACCAGGGCTCGTCGCGGCGCCGGCCGGAAGTTCGTGGCACGATCGAGGCTACGTATCCGTTCGTCGCGAGGAGCTGTCGGTGCGTGTGCACGAGCGAGCGGGCCAGCTGGCTACCCAGGGCGACCTGGTCGACGTCGCCAGGCTAGTTACTGCCTACTACGCCGAGCATCCAGATCCGTCGGTACCTGAGCAGCGGGTCGTGTTCGGTACATCCGGCCATCGCGGGTCCGCGCATCGGCTCGCTTTCAATGACGACCACGTTGCCGCCATCACGCAGGCGATCTGCGAACACCGAGCGCAGGCGAACGTAGACGGCCCCCTGTATATCGGCCGCGATACCCACGCCCTGTCAGAGCCAGCATTCGTCACTGCACTTGAGGTTCTTGCCGCCAACAACGTACGCGTGCTTCTGGATAGCCGGGATGGATATACCCCGACCCCGGCTGTGTCGCATGCTATCCTCACGCACAATGCTGGCCGGGTGAGCGGCCTCGCGGACGGTATTGTAGTCACGCCGTCGCATAATCCGCCAGACAATGGTGGCTTCAAGTACAATCCCGCCCATGGCGGCCCGGCCGGCTTGCAGATCACTACCATGATTCAGGACCGGGCCAACGATCTGCTCGCGAGCGGGCTGGAAGGCGTCTGCCGGATCACCTGCGCGCAGGCTAAGGCCTCGCCGCTGACTGGCTCTTATGACTTCCTCGACCGGTACGTCTCCGAGCTGCCGACGGTGGTGAACATTGATGTGGTGCGGTCCGCGCAGGTGCATATCGGGGCTGATCCACTGGGCGGGGCGAGCGTCGCTTACTGGGAAGAAATCGCCGACCGTTTCGGGTTGAATCTCACCGTCGTCAACCCGGTAGTCGACGCCACTTTCCGCTTCATGCCGCTTGACTGGGACGGGCGGATCCGGATGGACTGCTCGTCGCGACACGCGATGGCCTCGCTCCTCGCCCGGCAGAAAGAATTCCAGGTAGCTACTGGGAATGACCCCGACGCTGATCGCCACGGTGTCGTGACTCCTGACGCTGGCCTGCTCGATCCCAACCATTATCTGGCCGCTGCCATCGATTACCTGTATCGGCATCGCGAGAGCTGGCCAACCGCCGCCGCTGTCGGCAAGACGATGGTCAGCTCCTCAATTATTGACCGGGTCGCCGCCTCGGCACAGCGTCGGCTAGTGGAGGTGCCGGTCGGCTTCAAGTGGTTTGTGCCTGGCCTCCTGGAAGGCACGCTCGCCTTCGGCGGGGAAGAGAGCGCCGGGGCTTCATTCCTCCGCCGCGATGGGCGAGTCTGGACGACCGATAAAGACGGCATGATCCTGGCATTGCTGGCATCGGAGATCACCGCGGTCACCGGGCACTCGCCCAGTGAGTATTACCGGGACCTGACCGCCCGGCTCGGGGAAACCTTCTATGCCCGCATCGACGCCCCGGCTACCAAGGAACAGAAAGCGGTCCTTGGCCGGCTGTCTCCGGGGCAGATCCAGGCCGGGCAGCTTGCTGGCGATTCAATTCTTGACAGGCTCACGACCGCTCCGGGGAACGGTGAGCCGCTGGGCGGCCTGAAGATCGTGACTCAGTCGGGCTGGTTCGCCGCCAGGCCATCGGGAACGGAGGACGTATATAAACTCTATGCCGAGTCCTTCCGCGGAATAGAGCATCTCGCTCGTATCCAGGGCGAGGCACAGCAAATTCTTGATACGGTTCTCAAGGAATGAACCGAACCTAAGCTGTCACCACGCTCCCGTTCGGAATATTCGATGACGAAGTCGTAGCCGAGGGTTTCACCGGGCTGATGCGGGGAGATCGCACACGACGCTGTCTTCCCCGAGCCGGACTGTGGCGGTCAGCCGAGCAATTCGGCGAAGCGCGCCTTTACGGTCGCGGCGGTCGCATCCGCGGGCGCGTCCCAGATCGCCTGATTGAAGATCTCGACCTCCACGTAGCCGTCATAGCCCGCGTCGAGCACGTGCCGCGACAAGGGGGCGAAATCGATCGATCCGTCGCCGAGCTGGCCCCGGCCGAGCAGCGTGTTCGCAGGGATAGGAGTGATCCAGTCGCTTAGCTGATAGCTGGTGATGCGCCCGCGGGCCCGCGCGATGTCGGCGGCTGCCCGCGAATCCCACCATACGTTGTAGGTATCGACGACCACCCCTACCGCTTCGGCGGGAAAGAGCCGCGCCAGGTCAACGGCGTCGCCGAGCCGCGAGAGGACGCAGCGGTCGGCGCAGAACATCGGATGCAGCGATTCGATGCCCAGCCGGACGCCCAGTTCCGTGGCGCGGGGGACAAGCTCAGCGATCGCGTCGGCGATCATGCGGCGGGCCAGGCCGAGGTCGCGGCTCCCGCCCGGGAGGCCCCCGGAGACCAGGACGAGTGTGTCGGCCCGGAGAGCGGCCGCTTCTTCGACGGCCGCCAGGTTGTCGGCCAGCGCGGCATGGCGTGCCCCGGGATCCGGCTGCGTGAAGAACCCGCCCCTGCACAGGCTGGAGATGTGCAAGCCGGACCGGCGGACGGCGGCCGCGGACTCGGCGAGCCCTAGCTCGGCCACGCGGTCACGCCAGAGGCCGACGGCGGGGATCTCGTGCCGCAGGCACAGGCCGAGAGTCTCCGTCAGGGTCAGGGACTGGACGGTGGCCTGGTTGAGGGAGAGCCTGCTGAGCCCTATCACCGGTGCCCGGCCTCGGCCAGGTAGCGTTCCATCCGGTCAACGGCGAGGCCCGGCTGCAGCAGGGCGCCCGCGGCGGCGGCCAGCTCGAACACCCGGATCAGGTGCCCGGCCGGCCGCCGGGCGGCGAAGCTGTCCAGCATGGCGAAGTGGGGCTGCAGGCCGTTGAGCCAGGCAAGGAAGGCGATGCCCGCCTTGTAGTTGAAGGTCGGCGCCTCGAAGATCGCCCTGCTCAGCGGCACGGTCGGCCCGATGACCGCGTCGTAGCGGGCGCCGTCGCCCGCGTCCAGCGCCTGGAGGGCCTCGGCGGCCGGCGCCGTGATCGCGGCGAACGCGCCGAGCAGGGCGTCGCTGTGACCGTCCGGGCCGCCCTTGATGAGCTCGGCGTAGTTGAAGTCGTCGCCGGTGTAGAGGCGTACCCCGGGCGGCAGCCGCTGGCGCAGCGTTATCTCGCGCGCCGCGCTCAGGACTGACAGCTTGACGCCGTCGACCTTGCCCTCGGCCCGCCTCACCAGCTCGACGACCGTATCCGCGGCGGCGTCGAAGTCAGTGCTGCCCCAGTAGCCGCGCAGGACAGGATCGAATGCCTCGCCCAGCCAGTGCAGGATGACCGGGCGCCCGGCCTCGCGGAGCAGCTGCCCGTAGACGTCCAGGTAGTCGCGCGCGGACCGGGCACTTGCCGCCAGCGCGCGGCTGGCCATGAGGATCACCTGTGCGCCCGCGGACTGGACCACGTCGACCTGCTCCGCGTACGCCCGGACGATCTCGCTGAGCCGGTACGTGCCGCCGGCCGCCAGCTGATCGGTGCCCGCCCCGCCTGCGACCACCGCCCCGCCCGCGACCACCGCCGCCCCGCCGGCGCCAGCCCATGAACCAGCCCGCGCGGCCGATTCCCTGATGAGCTCCTTCGCCTGATCCCAGGACAGGCCCATCCCCCGCTGCGCCGTGTCCATCGCCTCTGCGACCGCGAACCCGTGCGCCCACAGATGCTCACGGAATCCCAGCGTCGACTCCCAGTCGATGGTCCCGTCGGGACACGCGGCCACGTGCGCGGCCGCGTAGACCCGCCGTGAGACCGGCACGGGATGGCTCGCCGCCCAGGCCGGGCACCGGACCGCCAGCGGATCCGGCCGGCCAGGCAGGCGGATGACGGTGGTACCGCTCACGCCGCCAGCCGCGGTACCTCGACGCGCCTGCCCTCGGCCGACGACTGCTGCGCGAGCCCGGCCAGCTGGACGCCCTTGGCGCCCTCGACGAGGTCCCACTGGAACGGCCTGCCTTCCGCGGCGCAGGCGAGGAACAGCTCCCACTGCACCTTGAACCCGTTGCCGGGGGCCTCGTTGTCCGGGATGTCCGTCCACTGCGCCAGGTAGTCGATCGGGTCGGGCAGGTCGGGGTTCCACACCGGCATGGGCGTGCTGACCCTGTGCTGCACGGCACAGTGGCGCAGCCCGGCCACGGCGCTGCCGTTCGTCCCGTCCACGTGCAGCTCGACAAGCTCCCGGCGGTTCACGCGTACCGCCCAGGACGAGTTCACCGAGGCGACGGCGCCGCTTTCGAACTCAAGGAGCGCATACGCGGCGTCGTCCGCCGTGGCGTCATACCGGGTGCCTGACTCGTCCCAGCGCACCGGAACGTGCGTGGCCTGCCGCGCGTAGAGGGCACGGACCGGGCCGAAGAGGTCTTCAAGCAGGTACTGCCAGTGCGGGAACATGTCGAGGACGATGCCGCCGCCGTCCTCCTTGCGGAAGTTCCACGACGGACGCTGCGCGGCCAGGCCGTCGCCCTCGAACACCCAGTAGCCGAATTCCAGCCGGACCGACAGGACCCGCCCGAAGAATTCTTCCCTGATCAGCCGGCGGAGCTTGATCATCCCGGGCAGGAACAGCTTGTCCTGGACGACCCCGTGCGTGATGCCCGCCGCTCTCGCCGCGCGGGCGAGCCGCAGCGCGCCGTCCAGCGATCCGGCGATGGGCTTCTCGGTGTATACGTGCTTGCCGGCCGCGATGGCCTGGCCCAGGCTGGCCTCCCGCGCGCTGGTGACCTGGGCGTCAAAGTAGATGTCGATGCCGGGGTCGCCGAGCACGTCGTCGAGGCAGGTGGTCCATCGCTCGATGCCGTGCCGCTGCGCGATGTCCCTCAGCCGCGCCTCGTTGCGCCCGGTCAGGACGGGTTCCGGGCAGACCGTGGTCCCGTCGCCGAGAACCACTCCGCCCTGGTCCCTGATGCTGAGCAGGGACCGGACCAGATGCTGCCGGTAGCCCATGCGACCGGTGACGCCGTTCACGGCCACGCGGACGACCTTGCGCGACATCAGGCACCCTTCTGCGGCGTAGCGTGCGCCGGGACGCACCTTGCCGGGAAAGCATTTTCCATAAGACTAGGCCAAACAAAGATCATTTATGCCTAACGGGTACGCGGTGGCAGCATCCCCTTCCCCTGGGACACAGCCGTAGCAGACAATCCAGGCATGATCGCCGCAGGCCCAAACAGCGAGGAGTGGATATGAGCGAAGCGGCTTCCCTGCCGTTCTCGGAGACCAAGGCACTCCAGGCTCCGGACCGGCTGCACCGCGGTGCCCTCGGCCTGGTGGATATCTCCGCCTCCACCATGGCGAATATCGGCCCTGCCTACAGTTTCTTCTTCGGCTTCGGCTTCCTGGTATTCACGGCGGGCGTCGCGGCGCCGCTCACGATCATCGTGGCAGGGATCGCCATCGTGCTGCTCGGCAACACGCTGGCGCAGTTCTCCCGGGCGCAGCCTTCCACCGGCGGGTTCATCTCCTTCGTGGGCAAGACCTTCGGCGGCACCAGCGCGGTCACCACGGCGTTGCTCTGCGGCGCCGGGTACATCATCGCGATCTCGTCGGTGCTCGCGATCTCCGGCGGGTTCCTGTCCATCACGCTGAAGCACTACCTGGGCTGGAACATCCCGTGGGGCGTCCTGTCGCTTATCCTCACCGCTGGCGCCGTCCTGATGATGATCCGCGGGGTGGCCGTCTCGACCAAGCTGGCCGGCCTCTTCTTCGGCTTCGAGATGCTGGTGCTCGTCGTCGTGTCGGTCGTCGCCCTCATCAAGGACGGCAGCCACCTGAGCTTCGTTCCGTTCGAGCCAAGCCACATCACGAAGGGCTTCAGCGGCCTGGCGGCGGGCTTCCCGCTGGCGATCTACCTGTTCATCGGCTGGGAGAACTCCGCGGCGCTTGCCGAGGAGACCGGGAATCCGCGGCGCAACGTGCCGCGGGCCGTCTTCCTGTCCATCGGCCTGATGGTGGTCAGCTATGTCTTGTTCGCCTACGCCACCGTCACCGGCTTCGGCTACAACGGGACCAGGCTCAGCGGCGCCTCGATCCCCTTCATCACCGTCGCCGGCACGGTCCTCGCCAGCTTTGCCTTCTTCGCCTACATCGCGGGGCTGACCTCAACCCTCGGTGTGCTCATCTCGGCGGCGAACTCCCAGGCCCGGCTGATCTTCAACGCCGGGCGCGAGGGATTGCTGCCGTCCTGGATCGGCAAGGTGCACCCGGCCAGGCGCACGCCGATGAACGCCATCTACGCCTTCGTCGCGTTCGCCGCGGGGATCATCGTGGTATGGGCGCTCGGCCACCTGATCAGCGGCCACAGCGGAAGCATGGACCCGATCAACTTCTTCGTCGAGTCGTCCACGATGGGCACGATCCTGATCCTGGTCGTGTACTTCCTGTCCAACCTGGCGCTGCCGTTCTACTACCGGAAGTTCCGGCCGCGGGAGTTCAGCGTGATCAAGCACCTGGTGCTGCCGGTGCTCGGCATGCTCGCCATCGCGGTGCCGGTGTACTACCTGGTCAAGCCCGGCCAGGCGGCACCCTACGACTGGTTCCCCTACGCGGCGCTGGCCGTCGTCGTGGTGGCAGTGGTCTACGCCGCCGTCCTGAACCGCCGCGACCCGACCCTAGGCGACCGAGCCGGCTCAATCATCGCCGACGAGTAACACGGCATCGCCTGGCAGATAGACGACCCGGATCACGCCAGGCGATCAGAGAGTATATGACCGTCGGCCGATAGCCGTGCGGACTCGATTTACCAAGTCGACTGCTTCAGGGCGGGCACGCTCAGCCCCCGCGGCCAGGATGTGCTCGATCCGGCGCTTGTCGGCCATCAGCTCGCGGTACCGCTCCCGCGGCTTCTCGAGGAAGCCATCGAGAAGCTCGAATGTCTGGTCCTTGAGATCCTTCCAGGACATCCGCCCGCCCTCAAGCGCCGTCTGCATGCGACGACTGTCCCTTAGGAGTAACGCACCCCAGGATCCACGACAGCTCGAACACTTCTGGGATGTCTGACTGCCGGTAGAGCGTCGCCCGATCTGGGTCCAGCCCCATCGCCAGCCACGCCGCGGCAACCTCGTACGTGAGATCAGTCAGCTCCTGCGGATCTTTGACGGTGGTCAGCGCGTGGTAGTCAGCGATGAAGTAATAGGCGTCGTAGCGCTCCGTCAGGGCCAGGGCAGGGCGGATCGCGCCGATATAGTTCGCGATGTGCGGTATGCCCGTTGGCTTGATCCCAGTCAGGGAACGCTTATTCATGCTCAATACTCTCCCGGCCGAAGAAGGCTACGACGTATCATACCGACAGCAGATCCCCAGCGCTGCCGGATTCATGGTACCAGCCTCAAGCGCGCCTACCGCATCGCACCCGATTGGCTACGCCGACCCTTGACCCTCTTTCCGCTCGGGGCAGTCAGCAGCCACGAGAAGGAAAGGGGAAGAATGAACATGTCATCAAGCGACAGGCATGAATGATCGTTACTGTAAGCAGCAGCCGTACCTTCTTCTTGCCCTGGGATCGCTGCCTCTGGACCGTACCTGCAACTCACGGAAAGGACGACCTGGCTGCGTCACCTCCAGTCCCGGGCTCACTCGCTGCGGTACGATCGGCCCGGCATCGGATTGGATGCCGAGGTAGGTAAATCGCTACGTAGTGGATAGTGTTCGAGGTGGCACGGGAAGGTCATTTGCATCACTGCGTTTAACTAGCAAATAAGTCTCTATCTTCATTTACGAAACAGGAGCGTCAATTATAGTAAATATTTGATCTGCTACCCAGTAGCGCCGTCCTCCGCGACCGCGCAGTCCGATGTCTGTAAGCCATCCGCGCGTCATGGCGTCATTAATCAGATTCCGCGCCCCTTGGTTCGTTAGGCCAAGCGCCTTCTCGGCACGCGTAACCGTAAGAAACGGATTAGTGAAGATCAAGTCCACGATCCCTCCAATCCGTGACCTCGCGTTCGAGGCCTCATCAATGTAGCGCTCGCGCAGCTCAATCAAACGCCCAGCTCGATCCACAGCATTTTCAGCCGACTTGCCAACCGCCGTAAAAAAGAACTGGAGATAGGATTGAACCTCGCCAGTTTCCCTAACTCCCTCAAGTCGATCATAGTATTGTCGGCGGTGGTTCTCTAGGTAGCCGGAAATATAGAGCAAAGGGGCGCTGAGCCGACCTTCGCTCATCAGCATAAGGCCGATTAGCAATCGTCCCATGCGGCCGTTTCCGTCCAAGAATGGATGGATGGTCTCGAACTGATAATGCATTAGGGCGCAGCGCACTAGAACGGGCAGCCGACTGGGCTCATTTACGAATCGTTCCCAGTCGGCGAAAAGATCCGGGATCTCTTCCGGAAGCGGTGGTACGAATATGGCGGTGTCGGGGCTATCGGTCGGCGAGCCAACCCATACGGGAGTGCGACGAAACTCGCCAGGTAGCCTATCCTCTCCACGAACCCCTGTCATTAGTTCTAGATGAACTTGATTGATTAGCCGTCGCGTAATCGGCAGTTCCTTAAGAAGGCTCAGCCCGCGGCGAGTTGCGGCCAGATATCGCCTTACTTCTTCCACATTGTCGTCTTGTTGCTGGTTTCCTCCGCCAGCTTCTGCTTGTAGCACGTCAGACAGAGAAGCCTCAGTTCCTTCGATCCGAGAGCTTGCAAGCGCCTCCCTCGTCAGATACGGACCAACCAGAAGTTCTGGATCTTTGACCAAGCGCCCGAGACCTTGCAGGTGGCCTAGTGCACTGTCCGCTTCAGACAACGCATAGATAGTCTCGGCGCTTAGGGCGAGTTCGCGTGGCATAGGGTAGGGCTTGAAGTACCAGAAGGCCCACTTGTCACCTGGGCGGCGGTGAGGTTCGCCGAAGTCTCGGCTGACGAAGTTCTTCTGGTCCACGACCGAAAGATACAACACAACCCGCGGAAAGTTGGATGTTCGGGCTGGGAGCTTCGTCGGAAGCAGATTTGCTGGCCGGGTGCTTGCTGGGCTCTGCTGTTGCTAGCTCTGGGGAGCTGGCTTCCTGGTTCCAAGACTAGGCCGGGTTGTGTTGGGTGTTCACCAGCCGGTTCCAAGACCGGTTGGGAGCTGGCTTCCTAGTTCCAAGACTAGGCCGGGTTGTGTTGGGTGTTCACCAGCCGGTTCCAAGACCGGTTGGGAGCTGGCTTCCTGGTTCCAAGACTAGGCCGGGTTGTGTTGGGTGTTCACCAGCCGGTTCCAAGACCGGTTGGGAACTGGTCCGGGAGCTGCTGAACACGGAGGCCGGTACGTGCAGGCGTGCGGCTGGCTGGCGCGGAGTCGCGGGCCTGGTGAGGATGGCGCAGATGCCGGGCTGCCGGGTGCAGTCGGCGGGGTCGGGATCGAAGCCTGAATGCTGACCCATGTCGGCCCGGCCGCGGGGATGCGGACTGCTGCGGTATGTAACCCAAGCACCTAAGTTGTATAGGCAGATAGAGTGGTGCGGTGGGCAAGGCACAGCGGGAACGGACGGCGCGGCAGAAGCTGGAGCAGGTGCGGGCCCGGCAGCGGGCCGCGGCGCGGCGACGGAAGGCGATCATCGGGATCGTGGCGGGGGTGGGCGTCGCCGCGCTGATCGCCGTGATCGCCGTCGCCGTGATCGCGACCGGCGGCGGCAGCAGCCACGAAGTGATGCCGGCAGGCGTTGGCGGCGGCGCCCCCGCTGCCCAGGCTGCCGCGGTCACCGTGCCGAACACGACCGGCATCGCGGGGGTCGTCGCCTACGACACCGCCGGATGGCCCGCCAGCAGCCACAACGGGTCGGCGAACCAGGCACTCGGGCACACGCACGTCTCCGGGCCCGTGCAGTACTCGGTCACCCCGCCCGTCGGCGGCAACCACAACGCGACCTGGATGAACTGCGGCGTCTACGACAAGCCGGTACCGGCCGAGCGCGCCGTCCACAACCTCGAGCACGGCGCCGTCTGGATCACCTACCAGCCGTCACTGCCGCAATCCGAGGTGAACCAGCTACGCGCCTTCTCCGGCCGCCAGACGGTACTTTCGCCCGGCGGTACCAGCGGCTCGCGGTACGTCGACCTGACCCCCTACCCAGGGCTCCCGGCCCCGATTGTCGCCTCCTCGTGGGGATTTCAGCTGCGCCTCACGTCACCCACCGACCCGCGGCTACAGGAATTCGTCAGCAAGTTCCGGGTCTCCCGGCAGTACTCCCCCGAGTACGGAGGCCCGTGCACCGGCGGCACCGGCACGCCACTGTCGTCGTAGCCGGTCAGCCGCGAGAGCTGTCGCCTATGATTCTTAGGTGATAATGGGGCCAGGCGGGTGCCGGTGCAGGCTAGGTCGGGAGGCGGTATGCGGGGCTTCGGCGAGCTGGAGGCCGCCATCATGGACCAGGTCTGGTCGGCGGGCGGGCCGCTGCTGGTGCGGGAGATCCACGACGGGCTGCGGCCCGAGCGCGAGTCGGCCCGCAACACGGTGCTGACGGTGGTGGAGATCTTGTACAGGAAGGGCTGGCTGGCGCGGGAGAAGGAGGGCCGGGCGTTCCGGTACCGTGCGACGGTCAGCCGGGAGGAGTACACCGCCGACCTGATGGGGGAGGCGTTCGCGGCCAGCAGCGACAAGCTGGCGACGCTGCGCAGGTTCGTCGAGCGCATCGACCCGGGCGAGGCGCGGGAGCTGCGCGCGATGCTGGACCAGGCGCGGCGGGAAGGGGCCGGGTCGTGATCGTCGCGGTCGCGCTGCTGGGGTACGCGGCGGTGCTGCTGACCGGCGGGGCGGGCGTGCTGGCGCGGGCCGCCTGGCCGGAGCGGGCGCCCCGGCTGGCGGTCGCCGCGTGGCTGGCGCTGACCGGCTCGGCGGTGGCGTCGGTGGCCCTGGGCGGCCTGGCGCTTGTGGTGCCGACGGTGCGGGTGAGCGCGGACCTGGCCGGGCTGCTGGCCTCGTGCGTGATGGCGCTGCGCGCCCAGTACGCGCACCCCGGCGGTGCCGCGCTGGCAGGCGCGGGCACGGTACTCGCGCTGGCGGTGACCGCCAGGATGGCCTGGTGCGTGGCGGGCACGCTAGCCCGCGCGGGGCTGGCCCGCCGCCGCCACCGCAGCGGGCTCGCGGTGGCCGGGCGCCATGACGGGCGGCTCGGCGCGGTGGTGGTGGACCACCACGAGGCCGCGGCCTGGTGCCTGCCAGGGGCCGGGCGGCGGGTGGTGCTGACCACGGCCGCGGTCGGGGCTCTCGACGACGCCGGGCTCGCGGCGGTGCTGGCTCATGAGCGGGCGCACCTGCGGGGCCGTCACCACCTGCTTGTGTCGCTGGCCGCGGCGCTGGCGGTCGCGTTCCCCCGGGTGCCGGCGTTCCGCCGCGGCCACGAGCAGGTCGCCCGGCTGGTCGAGATGTGCGCCGATGACGTCGCCAGCGCCGCCGCGGGCCGGCTCACGGTGGCGGAGGCGCTGCTCAGCCTGGGCGGGCGTGCCCCGGCCGCCGCGCTGGGCGCGGGCGGGTCCGCCGCCGGTGCGCGGGTCCGCCGCCTGATCGCCGGCCCGGTGCCGCTTGGCCGGGGCCGCGCCGCGGCCGGGATGCTGGCGATCGCCGCGCTGACGGCCTTCCCGGTGATGGTGCTCGCAGGGCCCGCGCTGGCCGCCAGCGGCAGGGACTACTGCCCGCACGCCAGCCCCCATTCCGCCGCCGCGCACCTCGCGGCGCACCCGGCCGCCTGCACGGCCGGGTCTTCCGGCTGCTGAGCCCTCCCGCCCGCTGAAGCGCACCGCGGTGCCGCTGACCGCCATCAGCCTCCCGTTAGGCATAGATAACTGCCTATTTATACCGAACGGGCTTCGCAGTGGTGGCACCCTGCCACAGGCGACACGTCCCGAGGGGGAGAACGCCAGACGGTTAGCCTAATTACCTAAGGTATTTGGGTGTAAGCTTGGCGGCGATCCGTTCAGCTGAGGGGGGTGTCGTGCACCAGGTGCTGTTCGGGACGGCGCTGCTGATCTCGTTCCTTGGCGGGGTGGTGGCGCTGCTGGCGCCGTGCTGCGTGTCGGTGATGCTTCCGGCGTATTTCGCGACAGGGTTCGGGCGGCGGACCGGGATCGCGGCGGCGACCGGCGTATTCGCGGCTGGGGTGGCGACGCTGATCGTGCCGATCGGGCTCGGCACCTCGGCGCTGTCAGCCGCGCTGCCCGCCCATCACCTGCTGATCTTCTCGATCGGCGGGGCGGCGATGCTGGCCGGCGGGGCTGCGGTGCTGGCCGGGTGGAAGCCGATGCTGCCGATGCCCGCGCTGCGCTCGCCGTCCGGGCACGGCTACGGCGCGGCGTACGGCCTCGGTCTTTTCTCCGGGATCGCCTCCGCGTGCTGCGCTCCGGTGCTGGCCGGGGTGGTGGTGCTGACAGGGTCGGCGTCGTCGTTCGGCGCGGCGCTCGCGGTCAGCCTTACCTACGTGGCCGGGATGGTGGCGCCGCTGGCGGTGCTTGCGCTGGTGTGGGAGAGCCGGGACTGGGGCTCGTCGAGGCTGCTGCACGGTCGCCGGGTCCGGCTGGGGCTCGGCAGGCTGTCAAGGGAGATGCCGCTGGGCAGCGCGGCGTCGGGGGTCGTGCTTGCCGCGATGGGGGTGGTGACGCTGGTGACCGCGGTGACCGGCCCGTCGATGTCCAGCTCGGGGTGGCGGGAGACGATGACGGCGTTCTTGCAGCACGCCAGCTCGGTGACGGCCCGCGCGCTGTCCTGGCTGCCGGGCTGGGCCGTGCTGCTCGCGGTGGCCGTGCTGGTTGCGGTGCTGGCCTGGGCGGGGCGCCGCGCCCGCCTGCGTCATAGGGGGCAAAGCGGAGCCGTCGGCGCGGCGGGCGGCCTGCCTGCTGCGGATGGCGAGATTCCCGAGATCGCGGCCGAGAGTGCCCGCTCCTTGCAGGAGGTAATCACCGATGAGCGGTAAGTTCAGGACCGGCCAGCGGCAGGGCAGGCAGGCCGGCCGGGGGCAGCGTCAGCCGGCCGCCCAGCGGCCGGGCCAGTCGGCGGCACGGCGGGAGAACGGGGCAGCCTCCGAGCGGAAGGCCAGGCAGGCCGCCGCGCGGCAGGCGCAGCGCGAGGGGCAGCGGCGCCGCCGGATCACCGTGCGGGCCGGTATCGCGGCGGGGGCGGCGGCCGTCGTCGCGGTCCTGTTCGTCATCTTCCAGAATTCGTCATCATCACCCGCCGGGGCGGGTGCTTACTCCTACCAGGCCGGCACGCCGGGGCTGGGCCAGGCCGCCCCGGGCTTCACCCTGGCGGCGAGCACCGGCGGCCAGGTGAGCCTGTCGCGGTACCGGGGCGGGACCGTGCTGCTTTTCTTCCAGGAGGGGCTTACCTGCCAGCCGTGCTGGGACCAGATCACCGACTTGGAGAAGCACGCCGCCCAGCTACGGGCGGCCGGGATCGGCCGGGTGCTGTCGGTCACCAGCGACCCGGTCGGCTCGATCACCCAGAAGACCCGCGACATGAGCCTGTCCACCCCGGTGCTGTCCGACCCAGGCCTTGCCGTCTCCCAGCAGTACCACGCCAACAGCTACGGGATGATGGGCTCCTCCAGGGATGGGCACACGTTCATCGTCGTCGGCCCGGACGGGGTGATCCGCTGGCGTGCCGACTATGGCGGGGCGCCCAGGTACACGATGTTCCTGCCGACCACCAGCCTGCTGGCCGACATCAAGGCCGGGGAGCACCCGTCATGACCGCGATCACGCTGCTCACCCAGGCCGACTGCGCCATGTGCGAGCACGCCAAGCGGGTACTCGCCCGGGTCGGCGCCGACCACGCGCTCGAGGTCACCGAGATCGACCTGGCCACCGAGCGGGGACGTGCTCTCGCCGCCGAGGCTGGCGTTCACTTCGCGCCCGGGGTGCTGGTGGCCGGCCGCCCGTTCGGCTACGGGCGGCTGTCCGAGCGCAAGCTGCGCCGCACGCTCGGGCGCGTGCCTGAAGAAACTGAGACCGATAGGGAGATTACCCGTGGATAGGCTGCTCTACCTGCTGCCGGCTCTCGCCTGCCCGATCGGCATGGGCGTGTGCATGTGGATGATGATGCGACCGGGTCGTGGTAAGCAGGCATCGCAGGCCGCCCAGCTGACGCCGCAGGACCAGGAGATCACAGCGCTGCGCGCCGAAGTGGACCAGCTCCGTGCCGCCCAGCGGATCCCGGTCGGCCAGGACGACCGGAGCGACGCGTGATCGCCGCGAGAAGCGCGGCTGTCATCGGTGCCATGGTGATCGCGGTGACAGCGGGCGCCGCTTTGGCGAGCGGCTCGGCCCCGACTGCTGCGCCGCCCGCCCCGGGCCCGTCAGCCAGTTCCAGCGCGCCGGATGCCACGGCCAGAATGCACCAGCGGACGATGCGTGAATATCCGGCGATGGCCCGCATGCACCAGCGGATGACGGAAGACTTGCCCGGGGTGAGGGAGATGAGCCGCCCGATGCCGGGCGGCGATGTCACCGGCATGATGGGCGGTTCGTGACCAGATTCGCCTCGCTGCGGTGATCGGGCCACCTGCGACCGGTCCGATTCCCGGTGCTGACCGGTCTCGCGACGCGGACGGATGAGTTCATTGCGGCACGGGGTCTACTGGTTCACCCGCCGCGCGTGCGGCCTGCTGGGGGCGCTGGCCGCGGCGGGAGCCTTGCTGCTTGTGGTCGCGCCGGCCGCGTCCGCGCACGCGGCGCTGCTGTTCACCTCGCCTGCCGCCGATAGCGCGGTGCCGGTCTCGCCGGCGGTGCTCACGCTGACGTTCGACGAGCCGGTGACGACGGCCGGGCCACCGGTGACGCTGACGGGTACAGCGGGCCGCCGGGTCGTGCTCGGCCTGGCCGGGCAGAGTGGCGGACGGTCCGTGGTGACCGTGCCGGTGGAGGGCCGGCTGTCGGCCGGGGTGTACACGGTGGCCTGGCAGGTGATCTCCGCCGACGGGGATCCGGTCAGCGCGCAGTACGAGTTCGCGGTCGGCCCCGCCCCGGCGTCGCTGGGCAGCGCGGCGGCGTCCGCGCAGCCGTCGACGCCGGGGCAGTGGCCGCTGGCAGCGGCGCGGTGGCTGCTGTTCGCCGGGCTGGCCATGGCGCTGGGCGGCCTGGCCGGGCGAGCACTTGCCCGGCTGTACCGGCAGGCCCCTGCGATGCCGCTGCCCTCGCCGTGGGCGCTGCGCGGGTCGCTGCTCGGCCTGGCCGCGGGCGTTGTCCTGGCCGTGCTGCAACTCGGCGGCGGGAGCCTGAGCGCCGGGCTCGCGGACCTGTCAGTGCCGAGGCTGCTGTCTAGCGGCCCGGGGGTGATCGCGGCCGTGGAGGTCGCCTCGTTCGCGGTCGCGGCGGTGCTGCTCCGGCTGCGCCGTCCGGCGTGGGCCGTAGGGCCGCTGCTGGCGGTGGTGGGGGCGGAGGGGATACGCGGCCATCCGGAGAGCATTGTCCCCGTCGGTGGGGCGCTGCTGACCTGGGCTCATCTGCTGGCCGTCACACTGTGGGCGGGCATGCTGCTGTACGTAGTGCGCGCCGGGATCGCCTGGCGGGCGTGCCCGGCGGCGGCGCGGGCCCTGGTGCGCCTGTATTCGCGGGCCGCGGCGTGGCTGTTTGCCCTGGTGGTGGCCACCGGCCTGGTGTCGGCCCTGGTGCTGGTGCCGCTTGGATCGCTTTTCACCACGGGTTACGGCTGGGTACTGGTAGTAAAGGTCGTCCTGGTCGCGACTGCCGCCGCGCTGGCGCTGGCCGGGCGCAGGCGGCTGCGCCAGCGCCCGGCGCCGGAGGGAGGACCTGCGCTCGCGACGAGGAGTGAAGCGGGGATGCTGGCCGGGGTGCTGGCTGCCGCCGGGCTGCTCACCGCGCTGCCCGCGCCCGCGGCTCCTGTCCAGGCGCTGCCGTTCCCGCCGCCTGCCAGCGGCCCGGTAGTGCCGGTCGGCGGACGCGCCGGGGAGGTGGGCATCTATGGCACCGCCAGCGCCGGGCAGATCGTCCTGCACCTCGCCGCCCCGCAGGACAGCGGATCGCAAGAGCAGCAGATCCCGGCCGCGTTGACCCTGGCCAGCCCCGGCGGCCCGCTTCATGCGCTGACGGCGCGGGGGTGCGGGCCGGGCTGCCTGGTCGCGCCCGTCCGGTGGGTGACTGGGGACAATCTGCTGGCGCTGCACGTCACGCCCGTCGGCGCGGTCGGCGGGACCGCGACAGCGGAGATCCCGTGGCCGCCCGCCTCCGGCGATCAGCTGCTGCGCCGCGTCGCCGCGGTCCTGCGGGCGACACCAGGGATGACCCTGGACGAGCTGGTGACCAGCGACACCGCCTTCGGGCCCGGCCGCGCCTACGCGACACGCCTCACCGGCAGCCAGTTCCTCGCGACCGAGCCCTACGCCTCCGGGGTCGCCGCCGTCGCGGTGCTGGCCCCGGCCGCGGGTGGCCAGGTGCGGCTGCTGCTCGGTTTCCCCGCCGACGGCATCTGGGCCGGGCTCACCCTCGGCGCGGGCGACCACATCGTGGCCGAGACCCTCACCGACCCCGATCACCTGATCACCCGCCGCTTCCGTTACCCCGGAACGGGAGGCGTCAGATGAGACGGCGGGCCTGGCTCGCCAGCCTGTCGGGAGAGGTCATCTCACAACCAGAATCAATCGTCACAACGTGATGATAGCCCGATACTATGATCTATCTCCGGGGTGCCGGGAGATCCGGGCTGGTGATCATCACTCACGGAGGATCCCGGGCCGCCTCCGGTCAGAGGATCGTGCCGAGGGCGCATCGCCCGGGTGCATCCGCAGACGCGCCCGGACCACCCTGCTACAGCGGTAGCTGGTAGCCGCCGATCCAGTGGACCCGCAGCCATGCCATCGCCACCGTCCACGCCCCGCTGACCTGCAGCACGCCGACGGCGACGAGCATCGCCCCGCCGGCGCGGGTGACTAGGGGCGCGTGCCGGCGGGCGAACCCGAAGACGCGCATCCCCCGCTGGAACGCCAGCGAGACGAACAGGAACGGCACGCCGATGCCCAGGCCGTAGACGAACGCGAGGAACGCGCCGCGGCCCGCCGAGCCGGTGGTGACCGCCAGGGTGAGCACCGCGGTCAGCGTCGGCCCGATGCACGGCGTCCAGCCGAGGCCGAACAGCACCCCGAGCAGCGGCGCACCGGCCAGCCCGGCCCGGGGGCGGAAGGACGGCCGCAGCATTCGTCCAGCGAACGGGAGCCGGTCGAAGGCCCCGGCGAACAGCAGGCCCAGCAGGATCGTCAGGGCGCCGAGCGCCTGGATCAGGCCCCGCTGGTGGGTCAGCAGCACCTCGCCCAGCCCGCCGAACGCCGCGCCGTAGCTGGCGAACAGCACCGAGAATCCCAGCACGAACAGGGCTGTGCCCGCGACGGTGCGGCCGCGGGCGGGCGATGCCGGTCCGCCAGCTGCCGTCGCGGGCGCCGTCGCCGGGGCGCTGGCCCGGGTGATGGTGGCCGCCGCCCTGGCGAGGTGGCGCGGCCCTTCGCTCTCTCCGGGGCTCTCGGCGGCCGGGGGCGGGGCGTCGGCTTCCGGGTGCTCCGCGCCAGTGCCGGACATGCCGGTGACGTAGGACAGGTAGCCGGGAATCAGCGGCAGGCAGCACGGCGAGATGAACGTGATCGCGCCCGCTGCCGCGGCCACCGGAACCGCGAGGATCAGCGGGCCGTTCATGACGAGCTGGCCGACGCCGCTCATCGTGATCCTCCGTCCCGTTGGTACGCGCTTAACCTATCCTCCTTAGGTGACCGGGCGCGGCGCGGGGTCAGGTGCGCCAGTAGACGGTGTAGTGCAGAAGCAGCAGGTCATCGCACTGCTCCCATCTCCCGGGCCGTCAGCGGGCCGTCAGCCGGGCCAGCGAGCACGCGGTCAATCGCCTGCCGCATCCGCTGCTCGCTGGCCGGCATCAGATGGCAGTACACCCGCAGTGTGAACCCCGGATCCGCATGACCGAGATATTCCGCCAGGGCGCGGATGTCCACACCATCAGCGAGCAGGAGCGACGCGAAATGGTGACGCAGCGCATGGAACCCGTTCTCACGGCACGGGGTCACTCCGGCTGAGCCAAGCGCCGTATGCCAGCTGATCCGGTTCCAGTCGCCCCGCCAGAGCGCTCCCTGATACCGCGTGGTGAATGCCAGCGGCACAGTTTCCGGTCGGCCGCCCGGCTTCTGCCACGGCAGTGTTAGCGGCACGGCCGGGTAGGCAGCGAGATGCGCAGACAGCCTCAGCGCGACCGACTCAGGCAGCGGCACATCCCGTTCACGACCGCCCTTCGGCAGGTCGAACACCGGCCTCCCTCCGATGATCTTCACCTGGCGGCATACGTGCACATTCTTACGTAGCCAGTCCACGTCACCGGGTGAGAGCCCGAAGACTTCACCCTGCCGCAGGCCCAAACCCGAGCCTGCGTCGGCCATCGCCCGGTAGCGGTCCTGAAGTCCCGCACGTACCGCGGCGACGCGCTCCGCCGACCACGGAACGATACGGCGGCCTTCTACCTTCGGCGCCCGTACCGACGCGGTCCGGCACGGATTACGCGAGATCAGCCCGTCATCAACCGCAGCCGCCATGATCGCCGTCAGGTTTGTGAGAATCAGCCCGATAGTCCCTGGCGCCATCGTCGTGTCTGGCGCTTTCCTTACCGGCTTAGCCTGAAGCCCGCGTATCCACGCCTGGATGATGCTCGGCGACCGCGCCAACTCGGCAAGCTGCCTGCCGCCTAGCTGCGGGTATACATGTAGGCGCAGCCGCGATTCCGTCCGTTCCCGCGTGGACTCGCCGAACGTCTGCGCCGCAAGCCAGCTTTCCGCATAGGGACGTAGGGTCAGTCTGCCGGCGTCCGGATCGAGATAGACACCGCGCTGCACATCCGCCTCGACAGATACCTTGAACCGGTCAGCATCGATCTTCCGATCAAATGACCTGTTGTGTTCGCGGCCTTCCGGGTCGAGATAGCGGACGCGCCACCGCTTCCCGGCGCCATGTCGGGTCGTCTTCTCCTTATGGGTGGCGCCGTCATTTTGCCGGACATCCCGGAACCACCGGTCTTCAATGTGCGCCATTAGCCTGCCTTTCCCTTGCGTCCGGGCGGCAGGTGATTGCGCCGCCGTGCCTCGCGGATCCAGCTCCGTACCGTGGCTACCGGCACGCTTGCCTCTCTGGCGATCTGGACGGCCGGAGCGCGGCCCTGCGGCGCGTACTCGCGGTATGCGGCGGCTACCTGGGCGTAGAACGCGTCAGGATTGGTGCCGTCCGGGCGTGTGAGCCGTGGCCGGTCGGCACCGGAAATGCCGGGCAGTTCTGCCGGTGCCTCGGCCGCCCGCTCGCGCAGCTCGGCCATAGATGGGTCGGCCTCCGTGTTGTCGAGCACGCATTGTCCCATGTCCTCGTTCGCGGCGTCAGTGATCGTGCCCGCGTCCCAGTTCCCGATCAGGTTCATGAGCATGTCGAGACGGCCGAGCGGGACGTCCCGCAGCGTTGTTGCCGTGATCTCCTCCGCGTGCACGTAGATATCCGTGATTGCCCATGGCTTGTCCTGCTCGTGGGTCATGCAGACCCGCATGTGCATGCCACCGCCCCCGGGAAGGCTGAGCGACCACCACGCACTTTCCGGCGGTGCAGGGTCGCCCTTGGGCGCGCTAAGCGCCGCGGTAAACAGCGCCTGTAGCTCGTCATCGGGGTGCGCGTCGTACGGATCGATCGCGTGGGGCTGGTCGGTCACGTGCTGACCGTAACCTGACTACCTAAGTCTGTCAACACGCCACGCCTGCTTGCCGACTTGACTGGATCCATCGTCATCCACTAGTACTAGTTCAGTCGTCCACTGGATGACCTGAGCATCAGGGCGTGACGGGAGACTTGATCATGACGGAGCAGGACCCGGATTACCTGACCATCGACGAGATCGCGGCACGGTACCGGGTGACCGTGCCGACCGCTCGTTACTGGCGGCACACGGGATACGGGCCGAAGGGCGTCAAGGTCGGATCCCGCGTGCTCTACCCGCGGGCCGAGGTCGAGAAGTTCGATCACGAGCTGCGCCGCCGCGCGGCGGTGGCCTGACATGGCGCGCAACTACAGGCGCAAGCGCGATCCTCGCGGCCGGATGCTCCGCGCTGCCGACATGCGCGGCGAGGGCAAGTCGCTTCGCGAGATCGCAAGGGCTCTCGGGTGCAGTCATCAGACGGTGGCTAACGATCTCGGCCGCTTGGCCGCGGAGGCCAGGGTGTCAAAACTGCCTGTCAAGAAAAAGCCCCCGCGGGGCGGGATTTTGACACGCCGGTTTGACGGCGCGTCAGATGTCATCCCGCTGAGGAGAACATCATGAACGTCCCTCAGAAGGTCGAGGATGCGATCCGGCGTCTCGGTGCCGAGCGGCGCGGCAGCCGGACTACCCACGTGGCAGCCATCGGCAGCCTTCGCGAGGTCATCGAGCAGGATGCCGCCTATGCCCGCGGCGTCCTGAGTGCTCATGCCGCCAGGCTTCTCGCCGTGTGGGATCGCGCCCACCCGGCCATGCCCGATCCCTTTCAGGCTGAGCTGTTCCCCGGGCTGCCCGCACGGCTGTACGTGTCACCGGGGCGTTCCGAGCCTGTCATGGATCTCACGCGCTACGGCGTGGAGATGGCCCGGAACATGCTGTTTGCCCGGACGTCGAATCAGGTCACGGGTGCCACGGAGTCGGCGCGGCGGGAGCGGGATGAGTTCATGCGGCTCTACGACGCCGTGATGCCCCATATGGGCCGCGCGGACACGACGGTGGCGGACGCTCTGGCCAGACGCGCAGGGGCGGCCTGACATGACGATGAACGCGAAACGGGGCAGTCCTGAGGACTGCCCCGGCCGCATCGATGTACCTGCCACGGACGTCGACCCGAACTCCCCGATAAGGAATCCGGCAATGGACACCCTACGCCACGCGCCCGGTGAACTGGCGTTCCCCGCTGTGCTGTCCGTACTCGCCGCGCGGTTCCAGCTTGGCGCCCTGGCCGTACCGGGCGCCAGAGAGCGCAGTGCGGCATGAGCGATGCCGGTATCAGGGCCGCAGCTGCCGCCGCCGCGCGCCGCGGCTGGGCGGTGTTCCCGTGCCTGAGCGGCGGGAAACGGCCCGCCTGCCCCGGCTGGGAATGGCGCGCGTGCGCTGATCCTGGCCTGGTGGCACGGTACTGGCGGCCGGGCAGCAATATCGGCATCGCGTGCGGTCCCTCCCGCCTGGTCGTCGTCGACCTGGACAACGCGAGCCATGGCGGCCAGCTCCCCGGGAGCTGGCAGGCCGAGCCGGGTATCAAGGATGGCGCCGACGTGCTCGCGGTGCTCGCCGGCCGGGCAGGGATCACCGCATGGCCGGGCACGTATACGGTCCGTACTCCGTCCGGGGGGCTGCACCTGTACTTTGCGGCGATTCCGGGCCGGGAGATCCGCAACAGCGCGGGCAGGGCCGGGCCGATGGTCGATATCCGCGGCGCGGGGGGCTACGTGGTCGGCCCCGGCTCGGTGATCGGTGGCCGCGCGTATGAGGTCACTGACAACCAGGACCCGCAGCCGTTTCCGGCGTGGATTGCCGGGCTGCTCGTGCCGCCTCCGGAATCGCGCCCGGTGCGCCAGATCATGCCCGGCGGGCGTGACCTGTGCGGCGGGTACGGGCGCATGCGGGGCATCCTTGATCGGCTGGCGGGCGCGAGGCCGGGAGATGGGCGTAACGCGCTCCTGCACTGGTCGGCGTGCCGTTTCGCGGAGATGGTCGCGGCTGGCGAGATCGACGCCGTAACCGCTGAGAGCGCGCTTTACCTCGCGGCTGAGGACAACGGGCATGTGGCCAAGCACGGGGAGCGCGCCACGCGGGCCACGATCGCGTCAGGCATGCGCCGGGGCGTGGCCGCATGAGACGGGGCGCCGAGATCCTCGCCGAGGTCGGCATAACCGCCCCGGACGGCGGAGCCGGGGCGAAGGACGCTGCCGAGGAGACCGAAGAGCAGGCCGACGCCGTCCTTCCCGCGGCACCCGAGTTCCCTCACAAGCTGGCCCGTGGCCCGTTGCGCGACCTGATGGACTGGGCAGAGGGGGACGGCCTGCCGGTCAGCCTCGTTGCCGCAAGCGCTGAGGTGGCGGCAGCCACGGCGGCGGCAGGCCGCCCAGGTCCCGCAGGCGGAGCCGGGGACCTGGGAGCGCATCTCCGGCTAACCCCCACGCGGCGCGTGCTCCCGGTCCTCTGGGAGGCGCTGATCGCGGGATCCGGCAGCGGCAAGAACCCCTCAATCAATGCTGCGCTCACCCCCCTCACGGACTACTACGCCGCGGTCATGGCCGACTGGGCGGAGCGTTCCGGTAAGGCGAAGAAAGCTAGCCAGGATGCGCCGCCGCGCCCGCAGGCGCTCATCCAGTCCAGCGTCGGAATCGAGCCCATGGCCCGCTGGCTGTCGAGGACGGGCGGTTCAGGGCTTGTCCGCAACGGCGAGCTTGCATCGTTCCTTAAAGGACTGGGGCAGTACAAGGCTGGTGGCGGATCGGATCGCTACGACGCTATGGACATCTGGTCGAGTGAGCCGATCAGCATCGAGCGGGTTGGCGACGGCGGCTCACGGAACGCGGTTCAGGTCTATGTGCCGTGTCCTCGCGTGTCGGTCATCGGCGGCCTGGTGCCGGAGAACGTCAGGTGCCTGGGGTCGGAATCAGACGGGCTCCGGGCACGGTTCCTGCCCGTGCTTCCGTCATCGCAGGTAATACCGAATCTAGACGGGACGGTGGCGCTCCCGTCTTCGTGGGTCAGTTCAATGACGAGCTTGCTCGATTACGGGCCGCCCCGGGAGTGGTTCCTGCGCGGAGATGCGCGGGGGCTAATGCGGGAGGCCATGCAGGGATGGAAAGCACGGCAGTCGGATGGTATCGATCCGGTCGTTGTCAAGACGGCGCTTGCAAAGACCGACGAGCAATGCCTTCGCATTGCGCTCAGCGTGGCCGAGTCGGAAACGCCCGGGAAAGGCGGCAATATCCCGGTGTGGGCGGTCCTGTACGCGATCGCCAGAGTGGATTACTCGCTTGGCTGCTGGCTCTCGCTCGGCTCAGATCAGGTCATGGCATTTTCCCGCAAGGACGAGGTGCTCAACGCGGGGGTCGCGGACCTGCTGCGCGCGATTGAAGCACGGACACCGGGGACAGACGGCCGGAGGTACATGACGCGCAGGGATATTCAGATGTCGCAGGTGGCCGGGGCGACTACGCCGCCGCGTGTGGATGAGCTTGTGCGCGCCTACCTGAGCGCCTATCCGGGATGCGTGATCATATTCTCCGATAAGGATCAGGCCAAGTTCCCCGGCGCCCGGAAGCTGGATCGCGCGGCGGCCCCTGCGGGACATGCCCGCGGGCTCGCCCCGGTGGTCGTCTACGCCCCCCCGCGCCGACTCCAGGTTGTCTCGGTGGCACCTCAGCGCACACTCGGGAAACTGTTGGATCCAACAGTTTCCCAGAGTGCACAGGCGGCAGGTGCATCTAACGAAAACGCAGGTCAGAGCGATGAGGATGAATCCGGGAGCCCTCAGACGGCCATCCAACAGTTTCCGTCCAACAGTTTCCAGCCCAACAGTTTCCCGCCCGATGGCGGGAGCAGCCTGACCGGTCTCGCTCCCGGCTCGGCAGCGTCCGCGACAGCGGCGCTACGCCCCCCGTGCGCACACGAACCGGGGCATGGGGCGTGTGCCGCGGCGCTCATGGGCCGGTGCGTTGCCGAAAAGGCAGACAGTCAATGATTCCGGACCTGAGCGCCTCCGCGCATGCGGGCACTTCTCGCTCTCATAAACGAGGAAAACATGACCACGGCGGATTATCCCCGGCACGGCCATCGGACGCGAGGTGATCATGCTATGAATCTCGGCGAATGGCGCCAGGTGCTCGCCACCGAGCCCGCGACGCCGCACCAGATAGGCGCCATTCACCGCGAGTCGGCCCGTCTCGGCCTGGACGGCCGGGCCGGGCGCCTCCGGGGGTGCGCGGCGATCCTCGGCCTCGGTGACCTGGAATCGACCAGGAACCTCACCATGGGCCAGGCCGGGAAGCTCGTCAGAACCCTCTGCGAGGTGCGCGACCTGTCGGAGCTGCCCGCCACGACCGCCGCAGCCGACAGCGGGCACCAGGCCGATGATGCGGGCGGGGCTGCCCGCGTGACCGGATCCGGTATCAGCCGGGAGCCTGCCCGGATGAGCTTCGGGGAAGCACTGATGTGGTCTGTGTTCCTGGTCATCGAGACGCGCCGCGAGTGGCAGGCAAGCGTGCGCCGATGCGGGCCGGAGGTTCCGGGTGACGGAGACTGAGCTGCTCACGGCCATTACCAGCGGCACCCGCGCCCGGCCGGGGCTGTGCAAGGTGCTAGGCATCCGGTATTTCCACCCGCACGACGCGCGGCGCAGCGTTCCCGGCTGGCCGGACCTCGCGCTGCTCGGCCGCCGGGGGCTGGCTTTCCGGGAGCTGAAATCAGCCACCGGGATAATCACCCCGCAGCAGCGCGAATGGGGTTACGCCTTCCGGACAGCTGGTTTCGACTGGGATGTGTGGCGGCCCTGTGATCTCGCGTCGGGGCGCATCACTACAGAGCTGCGCGCTCTCATGACCGGGTAAGTTTCCCCGGGATACAGCACACGGGAGACACCGTAATCGTGATGCGTCGCCCAAATTGGGCGGGAAAATTTCCCGACGCCGCGCGCAGGAGGCCGGGATTCCCTGAATAACTGCAACGCGGATACACGGAAACCGGCCGGGCGAACGTCCGCCCGACATCGGGCCGACCGCGTGTGAGGGCCTTTACCTGCCCGCATGCGTTAAGGGCGGAGTTTCCGCTCAGGCATCGGCAGCTATGCAGCCAGCCCGGCAAATGGCTGTCATGCAGGGGCTAGTCCGGCGACCAGCAGCACGCGCCCGGCGGCCCGGCCGCTCGATCCCCCGCGGGCACCGCCCGGCAGCCGATGCCCCCCTGCGGAGCCGTGGGCGATTCCCGCGGCGCGCAGCGGCCGGGGTAGCCGGGTGGTGCCCCCCTCCGGACCGGCCGGGCTGTCCTGTGCGGGGGAGCGGCTCAGGAGACCATCACGGGACCGGGGTTGCCGGGCTGGGAATCGTAGTAGATCCACCCGTGCGGCGGCACCGCGGCGGTAGCCGAGTACCACTCGCGGCCGGAGTGGCCGAGCATCGCAGCCCCCGCCTTGGCAGCGTCGAGGCCGGAGGTTGCGCCTACCCAGGTGATCGCGGCCTGGCTGCGGCCGGACACGTACCCGGCTTCGGTGGCGGCCAGGACAACGCACACGCCCGCGGACCGGCCGAGGTTCATCACGGAATCCACATGCTCGGCGAGCCGCAGCTGGCGGCAGATCTCCCGCACGTCGTCGAGGATGAGGACGCAATGACCCTCCGCGGCCACGGTGGCCAGGGCCTCGCCGAACCGGCGGCCGGTGTCGGCGCGGTCCGGTGCCCCGGTCAGCCGGTACCACAGGCCGAGCGGGCCTCCCCCATCGGACGGGTAGCCGAACATGGCGCTGACCTGAGTGACCGGCTTCCCCCAGCAGTGCGGATCCTGCGGCGGCCCGTCCCATACGGGGTCAGCGTGCGGCTTGGGGTCCAGGATCAGCACCCGCTCGGCCGCGCACAGCCCGAGCAGCGCCTTGACCAGCGTCGTCTTGCCGCTGCCGGTCTGCCCGTAGACCAGGTGATGCGGGGCGCCCAGCGGCGACCACACCGCGCCTACGCGGGCCAGGACGCGGGCCAGGGGGGCGCGGGGAAGGCCGTTCACCACTGTGCCCCCTGAAGTGCCCCGAAATGCAGCGCGCAGACCCGGACCGAGCCCCGGGCGGCCTGTCTCAGGTGCTCCGCGTTCCATGACCGGCCTGGCGCCCGCGGGCATGGCGCGTATGCCCCGGTGCCGGTATCCATGATCGCGCAGCGGCCGAGCTGATGCGCCTGGTGGTCGAGCACGACGCCGCGCGCGGCGAGCCATTCCCGGATGCCGGGCACGGTCAGCGCCTGGTAATGCCGGTCACAGACCGGTACGGGGCCGAACAGGTGACCGGCTGGCGCGGGGCACGCCTCCGGCGGCGCATCCGCCCGCCCGTGCGGCGTCATCGCGACGATCTGGCAGCATCCCGGGAGCGCGGACGGGCTGAGCTGGTAGTTGCGGGCCGCGAGTTCCGGCGCGTAACCGCCCGCCAGGGCCATAGCGGCACCGGTCACCGGAGAGCACTCATCGTCGTCCCCATCGTCCTCGTCCTGGTCCCCGTCGTCGTCCTCGTCCTGGTCGTCCTCGTCATCGCCGTAGTCCGCTGTCTCGATCGCGGGCTGTCCCTGCCACCACCGGCGGCGGCGGATGCCCGCCTGCGGCAGCAGCGCGGCCAGCTCGTCAAGGCGCCCGGGGGAGGTGGCCGCCCGGACCCCGGCAGCGAACCACTCGATAACCGGGCCTGATCCGGCGTCGAGCCGGTCATCACCGGCCAGGGCATCGAGCTGGGCCAGCATGATGCCCTTGCGCCGCGCCAGGGCGATCGCGTCAAGATCCCGCTCGGCCTGGCTGCGGACCCGCCGCGCCTGCCCCTGTGCGCGCTCGTACGGGGCCAGGACGCCCGGCGGGACCACGCGGCGCCTGCATGCCACGCAGGCCCGCACCGTGCCTCTCGGCGAGGCAGACAGCGGCCCGCCGCAATCCGGGCACGGCTCCGCGGTCGCGCAGGCCATGCGCGGCCGTGACGGCGGATCCCACACCGGCACCGCCGCCACGGCGGCCCGGACCGGCAGCACGTCAGGCGCGGCCCGGGGCCGCGGGACGTTGCGGAAAGTCCCGCACCCGCCGCTGGCTTTCGGGCAGCGGCTCCCCTTCGGCACCGTCCCGTCGCTGCGGTCCGCAACCTGCCAGGTGAGCCCGCAGGAATGACAGGTCAGCGATATCGCGGGAAACACTGCGGCAGCCGTCGCCACCAATCATCACCTGACTCAGTCAGCGCAGTCAGCGCAGGTCAGGGCCATCATACCGACTGGACCCCGCAATCAGCGGCAATCACCCGGCACGCATGAGCTGCAAAAGGCTCATCTCAGTGCCCGGTGGTCATCGAATGGGCGCATCTGGCCGCGCCCGGTCGAGCGTGCCGCGGTAATCGAGGGCCAGGCGGTCATCGCGCCGAGCCGCAGTGCCGGTCGTCGGCCAGCGGGCCGCGGTGGTCGAGCTGGCCGCCGTCAAGGGCCTGGTGCTCATCGATGCGGGCGCACGGGCAACTGCCGGAAACCCGGCTGGCCGAATTCCGGCGCTGAAGTTCAGCGCCAGCCCGCGCGTGATCAACGGGAACTCGCTGCTGATTCCCTCTCGCGGAATTCGGAAAGTGAACTGGTTTCCGGTGGTCAGAACTCCAGCTGGCCATCGTCGGCCAGCGGGGCGCTGTCGTGATCGAGCTGGTCGCGGTGGTCGCGTGCGTGGCCGGCGGCCGGGGGGACCAGGTGGTGATCGAGCTGCGCCACGATGCCGGTCGTCGGCCAGCGGGCCCGCGCCGGTCGAGCAGTCGAGCGCGGGCAGCCACCAG
>Ga0137391_10000235_pt1 | contig 38104 bp, 24 predicted proteins | sample 15con2h24BmetaG_FD_101399 | JGI IMG/M metagenome (GOLD analysis project Ga0137391, IMG submission 101399) | Vadose zone soil microbial communities from Angelo Coast Range Reserve, California, USA - 15con2h2.4B metaG | ecosystem: Environmental > Terrestrial > Soil > Vadose zone > Saprolite...
GAAAGAGACTAGCGGAGGAGAGCGAAAACTGCTTCGCAATGTTCCGCAACGGAGCCCCTTCGAGCAGACGGCGGTCGATCTCGTCGCGGTGAGAGTGAGTGCAGGTAGTGCAAGTTCGAGGCATGGGGAGGCTCCTGACGCTACTAAGAGGGATTATAGAGGGCGGGAAAAAAATTGCGAGACCATAAGACGGTACGGAAGCAGATTTTTTCGGTCTGTCGAAACGAGATCGCGCTCAAATCTGGTGTCGGTAGTGGTGTCGGTTGGACTTTCTATCCCGTGCGCTGGGCTGCGCCGCTGTGCCTGGGGCAAATCCACGGAAGCCGCATGAATACAGGGGATTTTCGCCGTCCTGCGTTTTCTTGCTCGAGGCTGCGGAGTTCTCAGGATGGCTTAAAAGGCCGCTGCTCTACCACTGAGCTACGCCCCTAACGTGATGTAACATTTTACATTGAAACGGTTTAGCGCGCATGTCGCATCCCGGCCTCACGCTGGCCGTAGCAGACTCCGCAGCAGCGCGATGGGGGCAGGAAGCAACTCCTTCTTCAGTAAGTACTCCTATTCATAAATACAGTGACGTATTATGAAGTCATATTTGGTGCCGTAATCTGATAAGCTTGGATCAGAGGAGACTCACCTCTGATGCCAAGAAGAAGCCCATTTGATGTGACCCTGACACCTGACGAGCGCCAAACCCTGGAATCTCTGGCGCGGAAGTATACGTCACCGTATTGCGATGTCATTCGTGCCAGAATCATCCTCCTCGCAGCGGAGGGACTGTCCAGCGATGTGATCGCTGCCCGGCTCGATACGCCGCGCCAGATCGTCAGTAAATGGCGCAAACGATTTTGCTTGGCCCGCGTGCCCGGTCTTGAGGACGAACCTCGCGGCGGGCGCAAGGCCCGCTTTTCCCCCAGTCTCGTCGTCAAAGTAAAGGCACTCGCCTGTGAATTGCCGCATCGCCTCGGCGTACCCTTGTCTCGGCTCTCGATCGCTGAAATCCGTCAGCATATGATCACGCAAGGCCTGGTCGCGGAGATCAGCGGCGCCACGCTGTGGCGCTGGCTCAGCAGCGATGCCCTTCGTCCCTGGCAACATCGCAGTTGGATTTTTCGCGCGATCCACATTTTGCGGCCAAGGCCGGTCTGCTTCTCGATCTCTATGAGCGCATTTGGGAGCGCGCTCCCTTGGGCCCGAAGGACTTCGTTATCTCCGCGGATGAAAAGACCAGCATTCAAGCTAGACGCCGGAAACAACCGACCTGGCCTCCGACTTCCGATCGCCCCATGCGAGTCGAGCACGAGTACTTTCGTGAGGGCGCCTGGACTTACTTGGCAGCTTGGGACGTCCATCGAGCCAAAGTCTTCGGCCGTTGTGAACACAAGACTGGCATTGCTCCGGTAGATCGACTGGTCAGGGAGGTCATGAGCCAAGAGCCCTACAAGTCTGCTCATCGCGTCTTTTGGATCATGGATAACTGTTCAGCCCATCGCGGTCAGAAGGCCGTTGATCGGATGAAGTCTCAATGGCCCAACGCAATCCTTGTCCACACACCGATTCACGCCAGCTGGCTCAATCAAGTGGAGATCTATTTCTCCATCGTTCAAAGAAAAGTCCTCACGCCAAATGACTTCTCCTCTTTGGCCGAACAACGCCTCCTGGCTTTCCAAAGGCATTACGAGAAGACGGCTTCCCCTTTCCAGTGGACTTTCACCTGCCGCGATCTGCACGCGCTCCTGGCCAAGCTCGACTCCAAGCGTTTGGCGACCGCTGCCTAATAGACACCCGCAGTAATACGTCACCGTAATTCCGATCCAAAGTACTTAGTCAAAGAACTCAGGGAGCAGTGATATCTCTTGCTCGCGCTTGTGAAACCATGCCGCCCCGCCCCTCTTGTGCCTTTGGGACCAGATCTGCTCCTACGACGAATTCCGCATCTCCTGAAAAATCCTAAAGCCGAACTCGAACTTATTGACAGCGTCTTCTTTCGAAAAGGCGAAGGACCGTCAAATGGACGATATACGCGCTACGGGCCACCGAAGCTTCCGCTGTTAGCGGCGCCGGGCTATGCCCCCGATGTGCGGTCGAGAATTGCTTCCGACTTCGGATCCCAATAAATCTTCTTCCCAGACCAATAGGCGCGCGCCGCCATCATGCAGGCCACCGAGTGCGAAAATCCGTTGTGCACGGTGGCGTTTGGCTGTTTTCGGCTGCCCAAGCAATCCAGCCAATTGGTCATATGCGAGGGGTCCTCATCCCCAATTCCCATTGGCGGAAGCGTCTTGTCGCCGGACAGCAAGATGTCCTTGACGACACGCTGGCTGTCAACATTAGTATCATCTTCGTGATTTCCCTTCTCTTCCACCATTTGCCACCGCGGACTGCCTTCGCCGCCGTGGTTGACCATGGTGGCCTTCTTTCCCATGATTCGTGTAAAACCGGGGGCATCATTGCCGAAGCTCGTCGAATAGCTCACTAGAAAGCCCTTCGGATAGGTGAATAGGGCCTGGAAGGTATCGGGATTCTCCCGGCCGTCGTGCCAGGCAAAGATGCCACCATTCGCGACGACCGACTCCGGGAAGCTTTCGTCGATGAAGTAGTGGCAGAGGTCAATGCCATGGCTCATCCATTGATCAGAGATGCCACTGGAGAACTCCCTGTAAAGGCGAAATTCAAAGTAGAGCTGCGGATCAAACGGCCGGTAAGGCTTGTTCATCAGCCAGGAGCGCCAGTCCGTATCCTGTTCGCGGATCAGCTTCACTTCGGGACGCCCGCGCCAGCGAGGCCCGTGATAGTTCCACTCAATCTCGTATTTGGTGACGTCGCCGAGAACACCGGAGCGGATCGAGTCACGCACGGCAATCTGATACGGTTCGCTGCGATGCTGGGTGCCAATCTGAACGATGAGATTCCGCGCAACGACCGCATCGCGCGCGGCCTTCACTTCTTCGAGAACATTACCCATGGGCTTCTCGCAGTAAGCGTCCTTCCCCGCCTCAGCCGTCATCCTCAGTAAGGATGAATGCGAGTGCTCAGGCGTGGAAATCATCACCGCGTCCACATCCTTGAGCGCCAGCAGTTCCTGCGGATGCCGGAGTGCTCTCGGCGCTTTGCCGTAATATTTTTGGTTAACGGCAGCCGCTCTTTCGAGATTGTGAGTCCACAAGTCACAGACCGCCGTCACTTCCGCGTTTTTAGTCTCTTTGAGCAGCGCCACGATGCCATCCAGCTCGGCTCCACGATTGCCAATCCCGATGTGCCCCAGCGAGATCCGGTCGTTCGCTCCGGCGATGCGCGCGTAGGACAACGCAGTGTTGCTCAACGCGGCGCTTCCCGCCGTCATAGCCGCGCTCCTCTGCAGAAATTCTCTCCTGTTGAACTTGTTGTCTAAGCTGTCCATCGGTTTCTCCTCGGGATTGAAGTTATTGAGAACCCCGTCGAAATTTGTCGAGTGCTGACGTACTACGCTGCCCCGCGGCGCTGCAAAAATGTCTCACGGTGCTGGCGGTCGCGAAATGCTTCGGTCCCGCCGGCGCGCGTCGTGGAGAGGGCAGCACTCACATTGCCGTATTCAAGGCAGTCCTGAAGGTCGGCTCCACGAATGAATTTGTGCAGAAAGCCAGCGTTGAAACTGTCGCCTGCCCCGACGGTATCTACGGGCTGAACGAACAGCGAAGCAGCATGAAAGCGGTCTTTGCCGCGTTTGGCAAGTGCACCTTCCGCACCGCACTTGATGACAACCACGGGAACGAGCCGGGACAGCGCCTCGAGCGCGCTATCGAGGTCGCCGGTGCCTGCGAGTTTGCAAGCTTCTTGCTCGTTCGGCAGAAAGACGTCGACACTTTTTAGCACGGTCTTAACGTCATCCGCCCATAGATTTTCCGGGTCGTCGTTGGTATCGAGTGACGTGGTAAGACCGGCTTGCTTCATCTGAAAAAAGAGCTCTGGTAACGTGGGACGCAGTGCGCGCAGAAGAAAAAAGGAGGAGAGATGAAAGTGCCCCGCGCTGCGGAGATAATCCAAGTCGAGATATGCATATTGCAAATCGAAAGTGGTTCCCGGATAGGTTAGAATCTGGCGCTTCTTAGCAAAGGGAAGGATCACGGTCACGCCGGTATTCTTACTTGGAAGGCATTTCACGCCCGAAACGTCAACGCCGCTTTCCGACAAACGCTCCACACAAAATTTCCCGAGTGGATCGCCTCCAATGCAAGAAGTGAAACCAACGCGGCTGCCCAAGAGAGAGATATTGTGGGCAAAGATTGCGGAAGAGCTGCCGAGGGTCATCGTAAAGTCGTTGGCCAGGTGTTCCCTCTCGGGTTCCAGCACCGGAGGGAGACCGTACAGAATCAAATCGCAATTAAGTTCACCCAGAACGCTTATGTCAAAACGCTTCACTCAGTAGCCTCTTCGTTTTTACAATAATTCTATTTGAACGCCCTGCTCAATGCGCGAAACGTCCTCTCGCAGAATGCGACCAGGGAGTGTCGCCAGGCAATTCGCCGCACCGCAGCCTACTGCGAGCGCTAGGCTTTGCTGAAATGTAAGGTCCGCTGCGGCAGCGTAAGCCAATCCAGCAAGAGCCGAATCACCGCAGCCGACGGTAGATTTCGGGTGTAGTGGAGTAGGCCAAGCGTGGATTGCCTGCTGATCCTGCTTTCGAATGCCGACAAGGCCGCGTTCGCCGAGGCTAACGGCGGCGGAGTTCGCGCCCAAGTCCAGTAACTTGCGAGCGGCTTGTCCCGCTGTGATGGGATCGCGTACGGCAACCTGCGTGACAAACTCTGCTTCTTCCCGATTAATTTTGATCAGGTCCGGTCCGGCGGCCAGTGCTTTTGACAGTGCTACGCCGCTGGAATCGATGAATGCGAGACAATTCGCAGTTCGCGCCGCGCTAACGAGGGCGGCGTAGGCTTCGGCAGGAACGCCGGGAGGCAGGCTGCCGGAGATCACCATGACTTTCTTTTTGGCAGTAAGTTGAAGCGCGTTCGCACAGACTTGCTGAATTTCGGACCATTCGGACTGTGTAATTGTCCCACCAGGCTCAAGTACTTCGGTTACTTCTCCCCGGGTGTCCACAATTTCCAGGTTGACCCGCGTTGGTTGACCGATGGATATGGGCACCGTTTCTATCCCCAAGCGGTGAAGGCCCGCAATCAATTCGCTGCCCGTTGCGCCGCCGCAGAAACCAATCCATGTTGGGGTCGCGCCCAGGCCCTGGAGCGCCATGGCGACGTGCGCGGCCTTGCCTCCGGGTGTTCGATAAACTTCTTCGACGCGATTGACCCGGCCCGGAAGAAATTCTTTCAGGACAAGCCGTGTATCGATCGCGGGATTTAAGCTCACGCAAAAGAATGCGGTTGCGAGGTCAGAAGAGAGTGCAACTGGCTTATTCATCTGCGGGATATTTTTCGGACCACGGAATGGCAGCCTTGAGGCTCTTGTTGATGCTTTGCATGTTTTGTACGCCCTGGGTTTCAAGCCATTCCTGGAGCGCATTCGCTCCACCACGAACGAACACACCGACTCCATACTTCCAGGTTGCGCGCCCACAGAGGACACCACAAAAATGGACACCTGCTTCCGTGGCCAGCCCAAGAGCCTCATTGAACGCGCGATTGCTCACCCCAGCGGAGAGAAACAGGAACGGTTTGGCAGTTACCGCAGCGGCATCTCGAAAAAGCTTGATAGCTTCTGAGCGAGTGTGTACGAATGTTCCGGAAGAAGCCGAGGAGCCCTCGACATAGGCCATGGTTACGGGCACGCCGACTTTCAAGATATCCACGCAATAGCGAAGCTGGGAGAATTCTTGCATCGCATTGGTGAGAATAGCTGGCTTGCAACGCGCGAACTGAGGACTTTTTTCATCCATCCCATCCTGGTATGGAACAATTTCCAGGAAGAAAGGGACGTCACAGCCGGCGCATTCCGAGCCGACGCGCTCGACCCAAACTTGTTTGCGCTCCAGGATTTCGGGTGCATCAGACAAGGCATAGTACAGCAGAACCTTTACGCAGTGAGCGCCGGCATCGACCAACCTGCGCACGGACCAGTGCTCCAGAAGCCGGGGCAAGCGAGAAGGTACTTCGGGGTCGTAGCCACTTACTTCGTAGGCCATGAGCAAGCCTGAGGATGGAGCACGCTGACCGGCAGCTTTCAAGCCGTACTCCGGCTCGAGTAGAACGGCGCTGGCATGCGGGGAAAGTGTACGAACGACGATGGATTTGAACTGCTCAAGCTGCCCGCGTGACACGGCACGCTTTTCGATTTTCAATTCGGCGGAGAACAGGCTGCGCAACGCGTCACGCTGGTCGATGGCAAGCGCGGCAATGACACCGCGAGAATCCGAGACGGCTTCCAGCCTCTTTCGCTTACCCGGCGACAGTTCCACTCTATTCCTCCTTTCCAAGAGTCTGTGACAATCGAACTGAAGATGCTAAACCCAAAGAGCGGTACCTTCTACTGCTCTATTTCATCACTCCGACGACATCAAGGTGTGAAAAATCCGCGAGGCTTATACTCATTCACAAAAAAAGGGCGCTCTTGGCCGCCCCTTTCTTGTCCAATGCTTGGCGTTCCGCGATTAGAAGGTGATCCGCAGCCTCAACCGTACGGTGCGCCGGTTGTCGATGCCCTCCTGCGTAAAGCTGCTGATCAAGCGGCCGAAATCGGGATTGGGCGTGACATCTGCAGGGTCAAGCGGCAGTAACGCTCCAGTGGTTTGATTCACCCTGAGAACAAAACTGCCAAGATGGGCAAACTCACCGTTACCGCCAGCGGTGTCAGAGTCGGGCGACAAAAGGGGATGATTGAATATGTTGTCGAAGTCCGCGCCTAACTGGGCGCTTACTCGGTCGCTGAAGCGGAAGTCCTTGTGAATCCCGAGATTTACGCCCCAGGTTCCGGGACCCCACAGCATATTTCGCTTGGCGACTCCCGCTTGGGTGAAGATGTCGGCTCCAACGGAAGGCAGTCCGAAAGCGGCGGGATTCCAGATTTGATCACCATTTTTTTGGTTGAAGTTATTGCTAAGCACGACTGGACGGAAGGATGGCTCAACACCGAAATCGCCGACAGCGTCCAGCGAGGTAATACCGATGTTTCCAGGCTCTAGCGAACCACAGTCATCGCAAGTCCAGAAGGGAGTAAAGCCCGTCCCGGATTTCGCAAACATATTAAACGTGGTTTGCCAACCGCCCACGATGGCGTCCGCCCACCGGGACATCGAGGAGCCATACTGGCGTCCCTTGCCCACTGGCAAATCGTAGATGCCGTAGGCGACGAAACGATGCCGGGAGACATAGCCATCGATTCCGTAGTCGCTGTCAGGTTGAAATTGATTGTAGGTGATTCCGCCCAGGCTGGAGTTGCCGGTGTCCAAAGCCGTCGATTTCTGGTCCAAATAGGTGTAGGAGACATTGAACATCAAGCCGTGGGTAAAGCGATGCTTGAGCTCGGTCTGGAATGCATTGGACTGCGCATGGCCGTAATTTCCGTAACTTAGGACGAAGTCCCCCAGCGCCGGGAATCGGTAACGCTGGGCGTCCTCATTCGAGATATTACAATCGCCGTTGTTTACAGGATCGCAAATTCCGATTGGCTCGCCATTGTCGTCCGTAGCGTGTGTCCCAAATGGCACGTCACTTGGCGTAAGTTCGTTCAAATCCTTGCCGGCAATCAGCCCATGCATCGTTGAGCCCAGGTAGGAGAAGCGCACTGCGCTGCCCCAGCCGACCTCACGCTCAAAGGTCGCGTTGTACTGATGAATGCGTGGCTGGTGCAGACCGAAAGGAACGACGTTGACTGCAGGCGTGCCGCCAGCTCCCGAAGTAATTGTTCCACCGGTAATCGGGCTGATGCCGTGCGTACTACCGGGCCACCCTTCAATTGGAGTGGTTGTTCCTCTCTTGGCGACGGATTGGTTAAAGGGATTGGTAGCGATTGGATCGCGAATGCCCTGAGCTGCCGAAGTCGGATAGTAGATTCCGTATCCGCCGCGGATAACCGATTTGCTGCCAATCCGGTAGGCGACTCCGATGCGTGGCGAAAAGTCGGTCTTATCCATTCGGACTGTCCCTCTCCCCACACCCAGGCCGGAATCTTTGGCCAGCACGTAGCCGAAATTGATAATGCGGGTGTCCAGATATTTGAGCGTCTTGGTTGAGGGGATGACGAAACGGCCTAACTGGCCTGTCGCGGGATTCACAAAATCCGGATCGAAGTTGGCGATCAGGTCGTTCTTATCCACGAAAGGAGTAATGAGCTCGTACCGCAAACCGAGATTGAGGGTCAGCTTTGAAGAAACCTTCCAGGTGTCCTGGAAAAAGTAGCCGTGCTCCCAGTTGTGAACATCCATTGCTGGCCGAGGTTGCAGAACGTAAGTAGCCGTGGTCGGAGGAAGACCGAGCAAAAATTTGGTAAAGGAATTTGTTCCTGCTCCGGTGTACGTCATCGAACCGCGTGGGTTGCCACGGTTCAAGGCGAATCCATCCACGGCGGCATTTCGCACCAGGTCGCCACCCATTCGGAAGGCGTGCTTACCCACAATCCAGGTGAGCGTATCTCCGAACGTAACCAGGTTCTGATCCAGCGGGCGGAAGGTATTGCGTCCGCCATTTGAAAAGTTCGTGAAGGTCCCACTTCCGCTGAAAAGGATAGCCGGATGACCAAAAGTGGAAAGCGCGAATGGCCCTACGACAGACCCGTAGGCGTCAATATCACTCTGGTCGAAGCCGATGCTGGAGAGAAAACCCTCCAGCGTCGTGTTGCTATGCCGTAAGAGCTTTTGCCGGTTAAAACCGCCACGCGCCTCGTTGACCACGGTATCCCGGAAGGCATGTGTGAAGGACAAAGAAACGGTGTGGTTTTTGCGATCATTTTGTGTTAGGCCAAGCCCGGTAAAGGGTCTGACCACCGGGTTCGTCGCGTTAACTTGCGCCGACACGTTATACGCACCATAGAGGTGATCCCGCGCGGAAAAGTCGTGGTCGAGCCTCAAGGTGCCAATATCCTGAGTGGAATGGCCGGGGAGGATGGTGTGATAGCCTCCAGGAATTCGCCCGTTGGCCTTATTGATCGGAGCGCTCAGTCCAATCTTAGGATAATAGGTATTGATGAGTGCCTGGACGGTGGGATTTAGGAGCCTAGAGGGGATCGTGATGAATCTGCGTGTTCCGTCCGTAAATACGATCGTGTTATTCGCCATTTCCCCCGGCGTGAGAGTGACGCCGCCCGGTACGACGGGCTTTGCCGAATCGTTCAGGGCGGAAAAATTTCCGGTGTACAGCGAGGGATGGGGAATGGTGTTGGAATCGATTTTGGTTGGGGCAACAGAATAGTTTCGCTCATAGGCGGCAAAGAACCAGGTTTTCTTGAGCAGGGGGATAGGGCCGCCTATCGAGCCCCCAATGTCATTTAGGTTGAAATACGGGTTGGGGTACTTGGATTGAAAACTGTTTGGGGAAAAGCCAGCAGCGTTGTTTTTATCATCAAGCGTCCATGCAGCCAAAGCAGAGTTCTTATTATTGTAGAATGCCGATCCGTGATAGTCCGCGCCACCCCGTTTTGTGCTGACTCGAATGTTGGCAACGCCCGCATATTCCGCGCTGAAGTCTGAGGTCAAAAGATTAATCTCACCAACTGCTTCGAGCGAAGGCTGGCTGGCAGTCGGCTCGCCAAAAATCCCGCCGTTTGAGCGTTGCCCATCAAGAGAAAAGCTGGCGCCATAGCTCTGAGCCCCGATAAATTTGAACTCGCCGTCGAAGGCGCCCTGCGTGACGTTCGGATTCAGATAAAGGAAGGTGTACACATTCCGGCTGTCGCGTGGAAGCTCGATGACCGCCAGGTTGTCAATGGTTTGGCTGATCGTCTGGTCTTCCGTGTTGATAGCCGGCGCCTCCATCGACACCACTACACTTTCCTGCGCCGCGGAAACCTTGAGGGCCGCATCCGCGCTCACAGTATCGCTGCCGCTTAAAACGACATCGGTGATTTCTCTCTTGCTCATCCCCGGCGCGGTGATCAGTACCTTGTACGTGCCGGCCTTCAGTCCGAACATTTCGTAATTTCCTTGAGAATTCGTTTTTGTTTCCCGCGCCGTATTGATAAGGGTGTCGGTCACCGTTACCGTCGCACCCGGAATGACGGCCCCAGTGGAGTCGGTCACCGTTCCGCGAATAGTGCCGAGATCAGTTCCCTGTCCGAATACAACTCCGGCAGCGCAGAATAGAAAAGCCAAGAAAACAACGCAGGTAGATGCAGCTCTGTGCTTCAAGGAAGACCTCCCCACAAAGTAGTCTTGGAAACGATGTATCACAATAGAAAAGCAAACGCAACAACAAATGAACTATGAACGACACAAAATGAAAGAATAAGAAAGTATTGGCGGAGTCTATGCTTTCGACATTTGACCCAAACGAAAGGTACGCCCTATACTTAACTTACGGATAAGGTGCATGACCCCCAAAGCTCGCCTGCTAACAGAACAGCGGCGCCGGAACGTGCTGGACCTTGTCGACCAAGACGGCCAAGTAACTGTCTCGGACATGGTTCGGCGTTTCTCTATTTCTGCCGTCACTGTCCGCAATGATCTAGACGCTCTTGCTTCCATCGGCGCAGTGGTTCGATCGCACGGCGGTGCCGTGCGGCGCCTGGAGGCCACCCAGGATTACCCTCTCCGCACCAAAGAAACGCTGCACAGGGATGAAAAGATCAGAATCGGAAGGGCCGCGGCAGAATTGGTACAACCGGGTGAAACCATCATTCTCGATTCAGGCACGACCACGGCTGAGGTGGCCCGGCATTTGAAAAGAATGAAAAATCAATCCCTTACTGTCATTACGAATGCCTTGAATATAGCGGTGGAGCTGGCAGATACACCGGGTATCACACTTATTATGATTGGTGGGCTGATGCGCCCGATTTCCTGCTCTTTCGTCGGACCGCAAGCCGAAGCCATGATGAACGAGTTCCATGCTGACCGACTTTTCCTTGCAGTCGACGGTTTCGATCTCGAGAACGGCCCTTCGACTCCGGATGTGCTGGAAGCGCAGCTGAATAATGTGATGATTCGTTCGGCAAAAGAGGTCAACGTGGTCGCGGATTTCAGCAAGCTTGGCCGGAGAAGTGTCTCAAAGATTGGCCCCTTCGACAGAATACGGCGACTGATCACGGATGACCGTGCTGCACAGGATTTTACCGGTGACCTTCGCAAAAAGGGTATCGAAGTTATCGAGGTGTAGCGCCCTGCATGGCCAGGCGGCTCAAGTGGTGAGACATTCGATCTTCGGGTAAGAGTAAGGACTCGCTGAGCGAAGCTCTGCCCTGCGGGTTGCGCTCAAGGGCCAACTGCAATACTCCCAACGAATAATTCCACCAGCCCTGGTGGGCGCTCGTCCGCGCGTTGGATTCCGCTTGTGACAAAGCCAAAGAGAGACGTTTCTGCCATTGAGCAGGATCATAGCTGCTCAATTTCTTGGCCGAGGCCCATGCCCATACGGCGTCCGAGGCGTCGATCGCTTGTGAGGAAAGCCGGTACCTTCGATCCGCCTCTTCCTTTTGACCGCAAGCGGAAGACAATTCACCGAGCAGATAGTTTGTTCTTGTCGAATTCAGCATTGGTTGCAAACCGTCTTGCGTAAACGAAAGACCCGGAACTGGAGAACCGAGTGCTCTCGCCGCGGCGAGAGCGTCTTCGCAGTGGCCGGTTCGCGCCAGCCCAGCAGCCTGTTGCACCTTTACCTCAATCCACACCTGGCGAACGTTTGTTCCGCCTTCTTCGCTGCCGAAGAACCGATTCTGGAACAATTCAATCGCGCCGCTATAATTCCCTGCCTCTGCGCGGTTCAAGGCCAGCTCATAAACTAAACTAGTTGGCATACGGTCCAGATCGGGAAAACGCTCTAGTGTTTTCACTCGCTCCACCGCCGGCCTTGCCAGAAGAGTCATCGCGGCAACTGGACCGGCATAGTTCACCACGTTCAACGGATCATTTTCTATTCCTTCCTCGAATGCATTCAAGGCACCTGCGAAGTCTCGCTTGCTGTGAAGCAACGCTAATCCGAGACTGGCTTCCAACACCGGTATTTGGGGATTGAGCTTCCGCGCTTGTTGCCATTCGTTGAGCGCCTCGTCCGTTTTTTCGCGGGCGAAATACCAGGTGCCCAGCAGGTAATGTGCGGTTGCGTCTTTCTCGTTCGTGCGAATGGCGTCTTTGAGCGCCTGCTGGTCTTCGACGGTGTTCGGAAATACATATGCAGTCGAAAGCCGGGAAGCTTGCAAATAGTCATTAGTACCCGACTCCCCGAGCTTCTCGCGGCAGTACCCGCGAAAGTAGACAATCAGGGGGTGGTTCTGGGGGAGGACCGAACCGGGCTCGCGCTGGTCCGCCTTAGGGAGCGCGTACTCGCGCGCGAGAACCTCCACCGCTCGACGGTAAAGTCCCAACCGCGCGTACTCTGACGCAACATTTAGGACACGATAGGGATCGGCAGCCAGATGCACAAGGTTCGGCTCTCCAAGTTCTTCGCGTAGAAAATCGCTCAACGGAAAGTGTGCGAGCCGTTCCCTTGCTAGCTTTTCACCGTCTGCTGTCCTTCCGAGAGCACGCAAGACAGCGGCCAGTTCTTCCGCTGCGCGCACGTCTTCCGGGGCCGATTGTAGGCTTTTCGTCAGAAAGTCTTTCGCCTGCTGCAGCGCACCCCGGCGTGCCTGCACTTCGGCAAGGCGCAATGCAGCAGCCGCACGGTGGGATGGTAGTCGCATCGCTTCGTGGTAAGCGTCAACAGCATCTTTCTCTCGTCCGATGCCCTCGTAAGCGATTCCCAGATAATACGAAATCTCGGCATCGGTAGTATTTCGGCTGTGAGTGGCAGCCAGATGAGACACCGCTTCTTCAAAACGCTTCAGACCTGCGTCAAGTCGTCCCGCCCCCTTCAATAATTCAAAGTCTGTGGGGAACTTCACCAATGCCTTTTGATAGGTCTGCACAGCGGCCAACAGGTTCCCGTTCAATTCTTCAGTCTTGCCCTGCTGGAGCCAATCGTCCGCGGTTCGCCGCGTCTCCTCCGGTATAGTGTAGGAAATCTGCGGGCCGACTTTGACTTCGGACTCCGGCGACCAGTCATACTCATCTTCCGTCTGCCTCAAGAGCAGAGCATCCTCGCTGTTCTTGAGTTCAAACGTATACTTCCTGCCGGCATTTGGTACGCGAATCTCTCTCTTCCAAACTCGTCCCGGTGCAAAATCTCCTTTCTCGTTGAGCAAGGGAGCGTTTCCGTCTAAAATTCGGATCGCAGCATCCGAGAACTTTCGATTGGCATTGAAGGAGACCATCAACCTGCCGTTCTTTCGATCTAAGTGAACCACCCCAGCAAGATTCGCACGGGAAATCCCATCCGTTTGCCTGATGGGCATCCAGTATTCAGTGAAGGCTATGTATTGTCGCGGCTCGAGGAATGCATACGTCTCCTGATTTCGGAAAAGGCCCGCTTGCAACTCGACATAGGCGCTATTGTTGTCGGAGAGTGTGTTGCGCCAATCAAGGCCATCCGCGTCAACCCCCCAGGACCAGATTTTCTTAGCGGGTAGCTCGGCGTAGTCGGCAAAATGTACGGTTCCGGTGTTTGTTCGGGGATTCCAGACGCCCATGAAGTTTTCCCGGCTTCCATGGACGAACAAGGACACTGGCCCGTCGGTCTGGTTATGTATGACGCTGAGATCTTTCCCTTGCGAATCAATCGGCCACGTTTGGACCTCTGCGAACCCATGTGCCGCGGCAAAGCGCATGGGGTATTGAATTTGGGAATCGTCCCAAACCTGGACAGCGGCATTGTTCCACCAATAGAAACGATGGCGTACATCGCTTCGATTGCTCAGCGTGACATGCTGTTCGAGAACGGTGGAACCAGGGCGCAACGTCAATTCGACGGCCCATTCCATTCCATAAACTCTGTCGATATTGCCTACGGTGATCGAAGCACTGCCGTCCTCGTGGCCCGCATATGCGAAATCCACCGGGGACATCGAGACCCAATTATGAGAAACGGGAAAGTTAAACTCGACCCCGAAGGCGGCCCAGGCGCCTCGATAACCGATCATGGCTTTCTTGATGGAAGGGTTGGCATAGAACATCGGCTGCCCGCTAATTTTGTCGATGCAGGTATAAATATGTCCGCCCAAATCCGGCAGCACCGAACATTTCAGATATTCGTTTTCAAGATAGACCGCGCGCCATTGGTGCTCCGTACGCTGGTCGGTCATTTGTTTCCGCAGCGTGTAAGGATAACCAAATCGGCCGATCGCGAACTGATCGAAGGAAGGGTTGGGATCGGGCGCTCCCTCTTCGTATGCCGGAAGATTCAGAACATCTTCCCACACCCGGACCTGAGCTCGAATGGGAACACCGCTAGCCACCAGGAATAAAAACAGGGCCATACATCGCATCAGAATCGCCTCGCGGGGAAACCTTCGTTCATTCCGTTTCAAATGAGTTCTTCTCTATCAAGAATTGCTGTAATCCTCTGGGCTCATTCTTCCAGCGCCCAAAGCTTCAATCCGGGAGCTCTTCACGAAGGAGTGTGCAGGGGAAACTTTTCCACTACGCGGTTAATGATCCCTCCCTCAGACGGTGAATCGGGTTGAAGCCCCTCCTCGAGGCAGCGGAAAAAAGCCAGAAGTTGGGCGACGACAACACACACCGTTGGGCTTTCTTCATCACCAAGCTCAGTCAATCCTTGGCATTCGATGACCCCATCACCTTCTCTAACCACAGAATCCGGAATATTCTCTCCAACAATAAGTTTGGATAATCCAAGTTTCTTCCGGTCCAATTCGTGCAATAAATCCAGTTCATATGCTCTTATCGTGGAATCGCACGATAAATTGCAAACGATGAGAGTGTCGTCCTGCACATAGCTCATGGGGCCATGCCGAAAACCCAGATACGTTTCGCAAAGTGTGGTGACGCGACCTGAGGTCAGCTCCAACATCTTCAGTGCCGATTCGCGTGAGGCCGCGAAACTCGACCCACTGCCAAGGAATACGGCGCGGCGGAAATCCGTGGAGGCAATCTTTGCCAGGATATCGAACTTAGATCGGATCAGCTCGCCAGTTATTTTGCTCAGCCTCTCACACAAATTCCGATATTCATCTGGCCTTTCAAGCATTCCGATGAAGCGCGCCGCCAGCAGCAGGTTGGTGAAACTGCTCGTCATGACCAGGCTCTTGTCATGAGTCTCGGAAGGTAGAGTGATGACATGAACTTTCTCATGCAGACGCGAATCTCTAGCCAGACTCCCCTGCTCGTTGCAGGTCACCACCACGTGTCGAAACTCAGGCTCCGTGTCCAGCATTAGTTCTAGGGCTCCCCTGCTCTCGGGGCTGTCTCCAGATCTCGCTAACGAAACTAGCAACCCAGGCCTTCCCAGAGACAATGTTCTTCCGCCATACATTAAGAGCGCGCCACCACTGATCGATTCCGTGCTGATCCCCAGCTCATTCTGCAGTGGGGGGCAAACGCATTGGGCGGCATACTCTGAACTGCCGGAACCAGTAAGCACGAGACTTCGAATTCCTGCCAAGTCCTGACTCAGGCGCTCCCGCGACGCGATCATTCGATCGCAAGTGCGCAGCCACGTCCAAGGCTGTTGGCAGATCTCCGGCAGCGTGTGGAAATAGCCAAGCCGTTTTTGCTCTGCTTCCTGCCGGCCAAATAGCTCTGCCGCTCTCGCTTGATCGTTTGCGAGGGCACGCTGCCAGTCCGCCTGTGTCAACAAGGAGGCACCTTCCATAGGATCCTTATATCTCTTTCTTGCCAGGAGGTTTGTGCACTTTCGTCCTATCGTCCGGGCTGAAGCTCCGGGGTAACGTTGTCCAATGGACGATCCTCTCCATCCACCGAGCCATGCCAAACGCCTCCGCCGAAAGTAGTGATATAAACTTTCTTGGGGTCTTCAGGGTCGGGAATGACGCGATGTCCCCACTTGAAGTTAAATCCAGGTATGCGCGTCCAGTTTTCACCGCGGTCGTCTGATTTCCATGCGGAGGATTCGAACCCGGAAGCGTAAAGTATTTTCGCGTCGCGCGGATCTATGGTGACATCGTAGACGTGGCGATCGCGATCCAACACTTGAGCCCAAGTCTCCCCTGCATTCACAGACAAGAAGATGCCACCACCCTCGCCGTGTTCTCCCTTGTCCCTCGCCCACGCCGCGAGATAGAGCCGGTCCGGCGTGCCGGGATCAACTGCCAAGCCATTCGGAGCATTGCTTCCCTCGGGCATCGTTACCCGCCTCCAGTTTTCCGCTCCATCAGTGGACTTGTAAATCGCGCCATCACCATCAGTTCCTATGCTCCCATCCTCGGAACGACGTGCCACCAGCACGTACAGTGTTCCCGTGGTATCCCTCACAATTCTCCAGGCAAAGGATTCTTTATGGGTAATGCCATTATTTTTCAGCTTCCAGCTCTTGCCCCCATCCACACTCTTGTATACGCCGCGCCCAAAGGCGGCAACATAAAGCACACGCGCACTAGGCGGACTCGCCGGGTCCAATAAAATGTGCGTGGCTGCAGTTTCTTCCATTCCCTCATTCGACTTTGTCCAGGTCCTTCCCCCGTCATCGCTGCGGCATACGCCTCCCCGATAATCCCGAATTCCTTTTCTTCTCCACATCTTCGGCCGGGGTAGATCATGCGTCCAACTGTTCACGCTCCAGACACGCCCCTTCACCTCGGGGTCAAATTCAATCCAGTACGTGGTGTTCATCCATTCCTTGGGCACACCGCGAGTGGAACTAATCCAGGACTGACCGCCATCTTCGCTGCGAAAAAGACCAATATCTGTTGTGGAGATAAATTGCCGGTTGTGATCAAACGGATCAAAATGATAGCCGTAGGCGTTCGTAACATCGAGGCCGGTGCTGGCCCATCCGTTTGCGCTGGACTTTCGTGAATAGACGGCAACCCAGCTTGCGCCCCCGTCCGTCGTGCGCATCGTTCTTCCCAAATCTGTCCCATAACCTATGTTGGCGTCCTGCTCCGCCACAGCAAGCGCCAAGGGATTCTCACCCCAATCCGATCCAAACCGTTCGGTGATCCATGCGTCGTGAATATTTGTGGCGGGCTTAGCGGCTGGATTGCTGTCCTCTTTCCAAACCGGTTGCCAGTTGCGTCCCGCGTCCGTAGTCTTGGCAACCCCTAGCCATTTGATTCCACCCTCTTCCAGTTCTCTATAGGAGACATACGCCGTCTCTGGATTGCGCAAGCTGGTGGCGATTGCTCTCATTTTTCCGCCACCCTGACCCAATCTGACCTTTCGCCAACTTGTTCCTTCATCATCCGACGCGAAAGCGGATTCGTCGCCGATAACATAAATCAACGGCTTGCCGTCCTGCCTGAATCCCGCAGAGATATCCGTGAAACTCTTTGCGGAGGGGCCGGATAGGCTCTGCAAGCCGGACGAGGTTTTCTTTTCGATGAAATGTGGACCCGCAATGAGAATCATCCGAGCAACGGTAGGTGAATTAGGATAGACCCACAGCTTCTCGGCCAGTCCCGGTAGATCCCCCTCTCTTTTCCAATTCTGACCCCCGTCATGCGAGACAAAGAGGGCAGCCGTCGCCTTTTTTCTATCGCCTGCGGCCACAAAAAATGTTTTGGAGTCGGAAGGATCAATGGCCATCGCCGAAATGTTGCCCAGAGGATTCGGCTCTGCAATTAGATCTTCGTCCGAGTGATCGGAACTCATTTTGATGCTCTTCAAGGAGGAGGGTTTCGGATAAATCAGGCTCCAAGTCTCGCCTTGGTCTTGGCTGCGCCACAGACCGTTAGATTGCGCATAAATCACCTTCCGATCCTGCGGATCAAAAACAAAAAACTGGACGACTCCTCGCAAATTAAACATGCGCCAAGACTTGCCTGCGTCATAGGTGATATAGGACCCGGTCATATCGCAGCTGACTAGGACGGTATTTGAGTCGTGAGGGCTGATAGTTGGATGGAACATTGCCCCACCACCCCCGGGGCCAATGATCTTGAAATCACCGGGACGGGAGTCGCCACCCCCGGCCAACAATAGCGCGGCTACAGCAAGTCGAAGAAGGAAAAAGATCATCTATTTCTTTCTTTTACTTTCGTTACTGTTGCTTCGCTTTCTTTTTTGGCAGAAACCACCTTCTTTGTCAATCCCTTGAAGCACCGCTAGATTTTGAATCGCAAAAGTTGGGCAGCATTTTCGTAATAGACCTTCTTGAGTATTCCGTCCGGCAAACCGAGACCGTAAATCCGCCAGCGCCCTTGAGGAGGTACAGGGGCGGGCGCATAGTCGAAGTATTCGTCTTCAGTTTCAAGAAAACGGTAGTAAATCTCGTAAAGCTCGTCATTGAAAATTTGCTGAGGGGTGTCCGTTCCATGGGGAACGGCATCCGTTCCAAAAAGAATTCGATCCTGATATTTCTCGAAAAACCTTCTGGACATACGCGGCTGGCGTCCTAGCTCCCCAATTCGCGCGCCGAGTTCCACATGCATATTGGGAAAGCGGTCCATGCATTCACCGACGTAAGGAAGATTTTCAGCGTCATTGCCCACATGGAGCACAATGAACTGAGTCTTCGCGTGGCGGGCCAACACGCGGTTGCGCGCCTCTAACAGTTCCGCGTTACTGGGAAAATCGCGGTCATGAAACGACCAATCGGGATGGTTATTCAATTCCTCGAAGCGCTCATTGAAGCGATCGATCGGAAGAAAGAAGGCTTCCGGATCTGAAACGTGAATCGCAACCGGCATGCCCAGCGATCCGCATGTTTCCCACATAGCATCAAAACGTGGATCGTCAATTTTTACCAATGGCCCCTTCGAGATTCCCTCGCGCAAATAAAGTCCCAGCGTCTTAAGAATTTTGAGTCCGCGCGCGCCCGCCTGCTGCCCTCGAACAATCTCATCGGCTTGAAATTTGCTATACCCCGGTTGATTCGCGCGCTCCCACCATGGTTCTGTGAAGGTTATGAACCGTTCCGGATAGGGCTGCTGATACTTTCGAATCGTTTCCTCTAGTCCTTTGCCGACCCCGCCTGTCAGGTTGACCATCACGCGGATGTTCTTTCGATCCATCAGTGGTAGTAACCCTTCCACCGGCGCCGGATACTTCATCGCTTCGCCTATCCCAACCCCTTTTGCTGACTTTGCCGTAAAAGACAGATGCGTGTGAATGTCTATGACCGGATAACGGGAGCGGGTCACCTTCGTCTCCGGAACGTGTAACATGCTGCGCGGTTGGAAGTCCGCGAGCTGAAGTGGCTTTCCCGCGCTCTCCGGCGCGAATGGTGGTGAGGTTATCGAGGTCGTTGGCAATCTGGTTGCCGCGAAAAGCACCCCCAAGCTTCCCAACCAGCGTCTCCGGCCTATTCCACTCATGAATCCTCCTGTATCAGTCGATCGCTGCGCTGACCATTTCCACATTTCATTTGACTTTCTTTTATATCGTTTACTTTCGCTTGTCAAAGTGGGATAAAGCTCCAGGATTCACTTCCATATAAGGCTAATGCGGATCTCGATGATGCAAGTCGTGCTTTAGCTGCTCGAGCCGATCACGTTCCAAGGAACTTACTGATGGTTCTAAAGACAATGGGAGCCTTGATTGGTGCTCTCGCCGGTGCAGGTCTCGCATTGTTCCCCTTTTCACGCCCGAGCCAGATCGCCACTCTATCTCAACAATCCTATGCCAGCGATTCGCGACTCCTGGCAAAACGCGCCCCGGTGGATTTTCTGCCGAATGGCGATCTCTCTAAGGCCGTATGGAAGCGCGCCAACTCCGTGAAGTTTGATCATGACGCCTCGGGTAAGTCCCACTACCCGGAGGTCTCGACTCGCGTCGCATCCGTTTGGACCGAAACACACATCTACTTCGCCTTTTGGTCTCGCTACGATTCACTGAATGTCTATGAAGGGGAAGACCCGGCGGCAGAACGGTGGCAGCTTTGGGATCGTGACGTTGTGGAGGTTTTCTTGAACCCTCAGCCAGAGCGAGTGAATCACTACTATGAGTTCGAGGTGGCCCCCAATAACGAGTGGGTGGATCTCGAAATCGATAAGACGAAAGAGCCATTCAATGATGTGGCTTGGAATTCAGGTTTTGAGCATGCAACCCGCATCAACGCCAAGAATCATATTTGGACCACCGAGATTCGCGTACCCCTCTCGTCGATGAACGTTAGCGCGGCACATCCGGGCACTGACTGGCGAGCGAATTTCTTCCGAGCAGCAGGAAATGGCGGTGATGATCACCGTAAGTTTCTTGCGTGGAGCATCATTCCCGAGGGAAGAACATTTCATGTGCCAACTCGCTTTGGAATTTTGAAGCTTGTGAACTAGTTGAAGCGCGCTGAGAATCGGCTGATGGTAATGGGGACCGCCGAAAAAGCATCGTGCTTAGTGAATATAAGCTCCCGATGGCAGTAGATACTGTACCGGCCAAATCTCCCGTTCCTGCTGGACGATTTCAGACCATTTCAAGAGTTTCCCATCTGGCTGGGGCAGGAGCTTAACTCCGGGCAGTGTTTCCGCAACGGCGCTCGCGAGCGCGTAAGCTTCGGCCGGGGCAGTTACAGCTACTATTTTTGCGCCCAGCCTCTCACTGGAAAATCGACTTGCGATCTCTGCGTCCTCAATCATTTGGAGAAAATACGGCCTGCCGATCAAAAGAGAGTTGTAAACATGATTTGCCAACACGCCTGAAATAGAATTGACATAAGCATGATCAAAATCCAGCATACTCAACTCCGGATCATCCGGCGAAACCGCCGTGTATTGCATACGCGTCTCCCCGAGGCCACGGAAATCAAACGAGACAATATCGTAGCCCTCATCCACGTATTTCTTGATTTCAGGCCAGTCCTCCACGGTCGCTTTCCCGCTTTCGCGGAACCACAATAGGAATGCTCGTTTGCCAGCGCCGGACTTGTGAATATGCAGCAGCGGCATTTCAAGCAGCTCGCTGTGGCGCAGCATATAGCGGTCAATCGTGACACCGTCCGATTTTGAGCTCCCCGTGGCTTCCCAAGTAATCTGCTCTTGCCTGGGCGGGACGCCGGCATATTCGCTGACGTGCCACTGTTTCACTCCGCTGTATTTTTCGCCGTAATATTCCTTCGCGAGGCTGCGTCCCGGTCCGGTCTTGTGCTCGTCGTAATACTCTCGGATTACCGCCATCAGTGATCTTGCGTCAGTGTAATCGAGCATGACCTGGCCTGTTCGGGTGCACTGCAAGGCTTTACTTGTGAGTTCCGATACCCGAGGAAGTCCGTGCCGAACCGGCATCTGGTTGAAATGGTCGAGAAAGTTGAGCGCAGCTTCCTGGTTCTCCGGAGAGAATTGATGCGTGTGATAGCCTTCGACCAGCGCAATTCGGTCTCCGCGGCCGAAACGCTCGTACAACCTTCGCGCTTCGCGAACGGTCTTGCGCGTGCCTTCAATGGGGAAAAAGTCGAGCACCGCGGCAGCCACAATTACGGGCCGGGGATACATCAGCAGCAGCAACCCGGGGTGGTCCACGCCATTTGAAATCATGCCAAACAAATCCTGCTCGGGGTCGCTGTCGGGATCGGCAAAAATCCGGTTATAAATCCTCATCGGCAGCGCGCTGATATAGCACGAAGGCACGGCCACTTTAATGCGCTCATCGAGGGCGGCTATGAGCGTAGCCTGAAAGCCACCGCCGCTCGTTCCAGTGATACTGATTCGCTCGCCGTCAACTTCAGGGCGCGTGAGCAGATAATCGACCACGCGAATGCCGTCCCATATCTCCCACCGAGCAAGATTCGTCCCGGCCAGATAGGCCAGGTTTCCCATCACCGCATGTTCGCCGCAGATCAGGTTATAGCGGCTCTTCCCTGCAATCGGATCCCAGAATTGGCTCCGCTCTCCTTGCCCAACGGGATCCCAGGAAATTACGACATACCCTCGCCCGGCCAATCTTTGGCTCAGCGACTGATAATGAAATTTTCCATCGGGTGCATGACCAGCGGGCACCAGCACCGCAGGATGCTTCCTGGAGTGATCATCCGGCACGTAAACGAGCGCAGTGACATAGACGCCCGGCAAGCTTTGAAAGATCAGTTTTTCAACCGAAAATCCATCCATCTGAATCTTGCCGGTGACGCGCGGATGCAGATCCGTTTTTACCGCCGGCAAGCCGCCGATCATTTGCAGGAGCTTTTGCCGCAGCTCTTCCTGCGTCTTTAGCAATTCTTTCTGGTCATGGATGGCGTCCCAGGCTTTTCGGCGATCGTCGTCTTCGCGCCACGCTTGCTCCGCTTGATACTGTAGGAAAGGTGTTATGCGTGGTCCCGGCGGCAAGGGTTGTTCACGGACAAAGAAAGATTGCGGTGCCGGTGGATTCTCCGCGGCTAGCGCATGCAGGGCAATCGCTCCAGCCAGCACGGCCAGAATGCATGGCTGGATCATCCTTCCTCTTTGCAGCCCGCTTGTGTACTCAATGGATCGCCATCTTCTCTGGCCGCAACCAAAGACGAAATAACTCATGGCGTTTTTACCGTGAGCGACCCCATGCGGTACCAGCCGTCGTCCTGCCGGCCCTCAATCGCGAAGCGAATCGCCGGTTGCTCTGTTCTTGGATTCAGCATCGCGAGCCGGAAATCGTAAGTATCTGGTGCCAGGTTTTCAGGGACGTACAGCGTGCCGTCGAATACCGCATCTCCTGGAAGCCATTTCCGAACGTCCACCGGAACTCGAATGATCGTCGCGGTTTTGGAAGATCGCAGCTCCACGGCCAGCGAGAATTCCCTGTAAATGGGGGCGACTCCCGCGTTCAGCCACCACATGTGAATTGGCATCATCGAGCCCGCAGTCACCACCTTCGGGTATTCCAATCGCCGCAGAATAAAACGGTACCCCATCTTTTTCTGAAAGCTTTCGAATTGACTTTTCCATTCGGACGGAATCGGTGCGGACTTTATGTTCACGGAGCTCACGTGCCAGCGCAGCGCCTGCTCCAGAATATAGTCAAGGTCGTAGCCTTTCTCTTTCCAACCCGCAACCGTGAAGCAAGTCTCCAGCGAGATCGGACTGCGCTGCCAAACGTCCTGAATCCCGGCGCGCACCACCTGCTGCGGATAAACTTCCAGCATCTCCGCCGGAAAATATTCATTGTCGGAGTTTGTGCGCATATCTCCGAGGCAATCTAGTCTCCACCCGGCGCCATGTTCCGTGCCGTAAGTGAGCGCCTGTTGCTCGTCAAAGTTCATGAGCAAGGGCGTGCGCCGAAACGCCTCGAGCCAAATATCAATCAGCTCCTTTTGGTAAGCAAACGCCGGCATGTACGGACTCCAACCCTCTCCCCAATAGCCCACAGACGAAATATCCACGCTGTCTAAATACGGATTCCCGTCGTATCGTTTTCCGGCCCGAGCCACAAGCTCGCCCCAGTACTTGCGAAATAGCGCATCGCTAAAATCCGGCTGCCAGATTCCTCCGTCTTTATCGGTCGGTTTGTTGGCGCGCCGCGCGCCCGAGTTGCGATACCAATCAGGGAGAGGATCCTGGTTGGAGTATGGCATTAGGCGAATCGCGAGAGCTTGTCCATGCGCTCGAGCTTCTTCCAATGCCAGATCTACAATCTCCCAATGAAACTTGCCCAGCTCCGGCTCAAGAACGTTCCAGTACCAGCGGCAATACGAGATGGAGGTCCCAGGAAAATCCGGCTTCGTGGGCGCTTGCGGCAGCTTTGTGACTGGCCCGACTTCAGACCACTTCAAAGGAGGATTAGGCACTTGCCCGTTGAATCTCTGAAAGGTGGTAATCCCCATTCCGGGATTAACAAGCACGTCCTGGATTTCCTTCGGTCGAACCACGACGATGTTTGACTCATTTGACTGCGCAAATCCTTGGTGCCCGGTTGCCAAAATCAGCAGGGTCCCGAGACAGCAGTTTTTCATGATCGAACGGGTTCGGCGCCTGCACAATCTGAATCTTATTGGTGATCGAAACATTCCTGACGTCTCCGTTCCCAGCGGGCGGTTCAGTAATGCCGCCTCAAGCGGTACGCGTCCTTCAAATCGTGATTGTTCGGTTCGACTAATCCGGAAGCGCAAACGCAACCAGTGCGTCGGACACTTTCCCTCTAAAATATCCGCCTCCTCCGGCGGCGATCACCACGAACTGCTTTCCAGTTTTCTTCCCGAGGTAAGTAATCGGAGTGGCGTGCGCACTTGCTTCGAGGTCGGCGGTCCACAGTTGCTCTCCGCTCCGCGCATCGAATCCTCGGAAACGGCTGTCGGTTGTCGCCCCAATAAACACCACTCCACCGGCGGTCACGATCGAGCCCCCAAGGTTGGGCGTTCCAGTTATCGTCTTCAACCCATCTACAACCCCAAGTGAAACTTTCCAGGCGATCTCTCCCTTGTTCACATCCACCGCATTGAGCGTTCCCCAAGGCGGCTTCTGGCATGGCCACTGGTTCTGGTCCCAGAAGCGGGCGTACTCGCCTTCTTTGGACCCTCGCCGATATTGCACTGGTGCGTCCGCGGCCTGCGGTTCCATCGCTCCAACGGCCCCCAACTCATTTGCATTGACAAACAAATAGCCGGAGGCACGATCAAAAGAAGCGCCGGACCAGTTTCCTCCACCCAACGTGCCGGGGACCACCAATGTCATCTTGCGGCCGTAAGGTGTATACATTCCATGATTCTCGAGAGAATGAAACAGTTCAGTGCAATAGGGATTGGACTCCGGCGTTGCATTGCTGATCTCCGTTTCGCTGAACGACTGTCGCACGAGAGGCGGCGGCTTGACTGGGAATGGCTGTGTCGGCCAGGCGGCTTCGCCGGGCACGTCGCTCTTGGGAACCGGACGCTCCTCCACGGGGAACAACGGTTTTCCCGTCAGCCGGTCGAGAATAAATACGAACCCCATCTTCGTGACTTGCGCAATCGCAGGAATTTCCCGGCCATTCCGTCGCACCGTGATCAGCACGGGCTGGGCGGGCATATCGTAATCCCAAATATCGTGATGCACCATCTGGTAGTACCACACGAGCTTGCCGCTGGCAGCTTCGAGCGCTACCAGGCAGTTGCTGAATAGATCCAGTCCCTTGCGGTCTGCGCCGTAAAAATCGTAGGAAGCTGAGCCGATCGGGAGAAAAACTAAACCGCGCTCAACGTCTACACTCATAAGCGACCAGACATTCGCGCCGGTGCGATCTTTCCATGCATCTCCCTCCCAACTCTGGTGTCCGATTTCTCCCGGTTGGGGGATCGTATGAAAGGTCCAGACGAGCTTGCCCGAGCGGATGTCGAAAGCGCGCACCACGCCACTGGGTCCTTTGCGAGGATATTCCGGAACAGCGGCTCCCGTAATGACCAGGTCTTGGTAGATGGCCGGAGGCGATGTCACCGAATATTCCGCACCAGGATAGGCGTCCGCAATTCCTGCACGCAGATCGACCGTTCCGCCTTTTCCAAAATCGGGGCAAGGTTTCCCGGTCCTCGCGTTCAGCGCGATCAAGCGCCCATCGAAAGTACCGTACAGAATTCGGCGGTCATCTCCTGTCTTGCTCTGCCAGTAGGTAACCCCACGGTGCTGGAAAAACTGCCGCGGCCCCACGCTTACGGCTTGCGGGTCAAACTGCCATATCTCTTTACCGCTTTCCGAATCGAGCGCGATCACGCGATTGGAAGGCGTGGACAAATAGAGCGTGTCGTCAATCACCAGCGGCGTGGATTCAAACGGCGCGACGCGATGCCGGTCTGTGCCGTTGCCCATGCGGTCGGCCTCTCCGATGTGATACGTCCACGCCCTTTTCAAGTTTCCGACGTTCTGGCGATTGATCTGTCTGAGCGGCGAGGATCGCGTTCCACCGGCGTCACCGCCATAGAACCGCCATTCTTGAGCGGAGACTGCTGATGAGAGCGCCAGTAGGAAAACGAGCCGGTTTACCCTCATTGAGTTGATCATCCACATTTTCGTTTGCGCGCCGGGCCATGATTCTACCGGGCCGCAATAACTCCCACACGATCCCGAGTCCAATCTCTTCTGCTAAATGTTCGCTGGCGCTAAGAGACAGCGCCATGATCCAATCGAACGCGCTAGAGACTTATTGGTTCTGGCTGAATTCAGTTCGAAGTCCGGTAGACGGTCTTACCCGCCACGATGGTCCACAACACTTTGGCATCGCGCATCTCTTCGGGGCTGACGGTGAGCACGTCGCGATCAATTAGAATCAGGTCGGCGCGCTTGCCCGGCGCAATGGTTCCGATACTGTCGAGAAGATCCATGGCGCGAGCAGAGTTTCGCGTGTAGGCGTAAAACATCGCCTCGCGTGGCACGTCCTGGGAGGCGTCCAGGACGCCTTCAGGACCTTTGCGGGTTTCCGCCTGATAAACTGCCAAGAACACATTTGCACTGGACACCGGCCAGTCGCTGGCCCCGGAAATAACGCCGCCATTGTCCAGAATCGACCGCGCCGGATACTGCCACTTGTAGACCCCCGCGTCGAGATACGGTTTCACGATTTCAATCGTGTCCATTCCCGCGCTGGCCCACAGGAGCTGCAGCGCGCTGATGACCCCGAGTTCGCGAAAGCGCGGAAAGTCCTCGGGGGCTACGAACTGCTCGTGGGTGAGTGTATGCGGCAGCCCGGAGTTACCGTTGGCCTTCCGCGCAGCCGCAATTCCGGAAAGCGCCGCCTTGACCGCGCCGTCACCCAGCGCATGCACATGGATAATCAGGCCCTGTTTGTCTGCCGCGACGCACAACTCGGCAAATTTCTTCGGGTCGAAGAGCAAATCACCGTTGCGCCCCGTATTTTTGTAAGGTTTTGTTAGGTTGGCCGTCTGCGATGGGTATTCGACGACGCCGTCGGCAAAAAGTTTGATGCCGGTAATGTAGAGATTGTGGACGTTCTTGTAGGCTTCGCGGGTTCTCTGCACTCCGGCGAGTTCGGCCCCGGGGTCTTTCGCAAAGACTTGCGGGAACGCCACGACTTTAGAGATAAGCTCGTCATGATCGGCAAGGAGTTTGTAAGCTTTCAGGATATCCTCATTGGCAAGGGGATCAAGCCAGGACGTGATGCCGAGGCTGTAGTTGTATTGCAGCGCTGCGCGGCCGGAGGCGAGAAGCCGGTCATCCGTGGCTTTCGGCAGCAGCCGATCGATTTTTTCCATCCCAGCATCCACGACAAAGCCATTGGGCTCGGAGTCTTTGCCCACGCCGTAATAGCTGCGCTCGCCCTCGCTAAGCTTCTTCAGATATTCGCTGGTGATGCCGGCGCGCTTCAGTAACGCGCGATTTGCCCAGCCGGTGTGGCCATCCATGCCGCTCAACAATACCGGCTGATTGGCGTAGACGCCGATGCTGAACTTGGTATCGAGTTCATCGGTGTGCGACCAAAATTCGAGAGGAAGGCCGAGGATTTGCAGAATTTCACCGCGTATTCCACGTCCGGACGTCTTGGCTTCAGCCACAAAAGTAACCAGCTCGTCCATCGTTTTTACTTTTTCGCTGGCATCGGCGGAAATCAGGGCCATGCCTCCCATCAACGAGTGACTATGGGAATCGATGAATCCTGGGAATAGAGATTTGCCGTGAAGACCCACACGCTCCGCATTCGGAGAAACGGATTTGGCAACTTCCGGGAGATTTCCAACAGCCACAATTTTGTCGTCTCGAATCGCAACAGCGGAGGCGTAAGGATTCTGCGGATCACCCGTGAAAATCTTGGCATCAAAAAGTATCCGCTCGCTGCCACTACCTTGTGCGCGAGCTGGAGAGTCCTGAAAACCGAACGGCATTAGAACAAATAAAGCGTATACAAATCGAACAAAAACAAGCGAGAACCTATTCACGAAATCATCATCCTTTCTTTACCCATCGAGAGCGGAACCTGCACCTGAGTTGGCACTATTGGACCAGACTCGCGAGAATGAGTCCAGCGAGAGCACTGGCAAATCACAAGTAATCAAAGACGCGTCATGATCGATCCCGTGCGACTGCACAATCGTCTTCTTCATGAGCGCCACGCCGGTTCTGTGGCAGAATGCGGTCGTGTTCCAACCACTGACCGAGCGCAAGGAATGGAAGTTCTTCGGCGTCTTGCCGAAGGCGGATCCTTTTCTCGCCACTGCTTGGTGGACGACCCTCCTGCTGAGAGGGATCCTGCCGGCGGCGTTCGCGATCGCGATGGGCGTGCTTGTCGGCGCCGTGCAACGCGGCGATTCTCTCGCCGGTCCGCTGGCGTTTGCCGGCTCGATCTTTGTGCTGCTTCAGGTGCTTAGTCCGATTCATCAGGCAGTCAGCGCCAACCTCGGCGACCGCACTGCCGCATGGCTCTACGACCGGCTCACCGAGGCCTGCGTGCGCCCTCCGGGCATGGGGCACCTTGAGGATCCCGGGCTCACCAGCGATCTCACCGTCGCGCGCGACTTCGACCTCGGGATGACCGGCCCGCCCCTGTCGATCTCCCTGGATTTCATCGCGAGCGGCATGGTCGAGATGATCGCCGGTGTCGCGTCCGCCGTGATCCTCGCCAGGTACGCGTGGTGGGCGCCGATCGTCCTCGCGGGCGCGTGGCTGGCGACGCACTGGCTTCTACGCGAGAGCGCGATCTGGCGCGACCGCAACACCGAGGAGGTGCGCGCCGCGCAGCGGGATGCCGACTACGCCTACCGGCTCGCGGTGGACCCGCCCGCGAGCAAGGAGCTGCGGCTGTTCGGCCTCGCCAGCTGGACCATTGACCGTTTCGTCGCCAGACGCACTCGCCTGCACGAGCTTCAGTACGCAGCCACCCGCCTGCGCGAGCGACCTGTCATCTGGAGCATGCTCCTAGTCGTCTCTGCGAACGTCTTGGTGTTCTGGTTACTGGCGAGCGCCGCCGCCGCTGGCCGCATCAGTCTCGGGGAAGTCGTAGTCTACGTGCAGAGTGCCGTCGGCGTGTCGATGATCGCGTTCGGCGGATTCAGTTGGGCGCTCGACGGAGCGGCTGCCCCCGTCGCCGCAGTGCTGCGACTCGAGCCGGCCATGCGTCCCGCCGGTGCGCTGCGCTCCGGCGATCGCTCCGCGGACGCGACGCCTGTGCGCGAGATTCGCCTCCGCGATGTCACGTTCGCGTACCCTGCAGGCGCGGCCGTGCTGGAACATTTCGATCTCACGATTCCCGCCGGCTCGTCGCTCGCCATCGTTGGACAGAACGGCGCCGGCAAGACAACGATCGCAAAGCTGCTGTGCCGGTTGTACGATCCGCAATCCGGTGCGATTGAGATCGACGGAGTGGATATTCGCGAGTTCGATCTCGCGTCGTGGCGCTCACGCGTTGCGGCCGTGTTCCAGGACTTCATCCGCCTCGAGCTGCCGCTGCGCGACAACGTGGCACCGGCAGGCGCGCCAGACGACGTCGTGCGCTCGGCTTTGGAGTCGGCCGGCGCGACCAAGTTAGCCACACTGGAGACGATTCTCGCCCGCGGGTACGAAGGGGGCACCGACCTATCCGGCGGCCAATGGCAGCGCGTCGCGCTCGCCCGAGCTCTGGCGGCCGTCACGATGGGCGCCAGCGTCGTGCTGCTTGACGAGCCGACGGCGCAGCTCGACGTGCGCGGGGAAGCGGAGATCTTTGATCGCCTGCTCACCGCGACGCGGCATTGCACGACCATCCTGATCTCCCATCGCTTCTCCACGGTCCGCCATGCCGATCGTATCTGCGTGCTCGAGCATGGCCGGGTCATCGAGCTCGGAACTCATGACGAGCTCATGGCGCTCGGCGGGCGCTATCGGACGATGTTCGACCTGCAGGCGCAGCGTTTCAGTGTCCCAGACGAGGAGGAGGGCACGACCTATGAAGTCCTCTCCTGATCGGGATCGCGCGCTCGGGACGCCTGGAACGATTGACCCGCTGCCTCCCGCGCTGTCGTCGATGTGGCGGCTGTGCAAGCTGGGGTATCGCTGCGAGCCGCGCTTGATGGTCGTGGCATTCGTGCTGTCGCAGCTCGCGGCGCTGCCCGATGCGCTCCTTGCTTTGTGGCTGATGCTGCTTGGCAAAGGCGTTCTGGAGCACCGACCCGGCATGGTGGAAGGTGCGGCGATTGGCCTCGGCGTGTCGACCGCCGCAACGTGGTTTCTCCGCACGGTCAGCACGCGCGTGCAGCGCCGCTTCCGCGACAAGGTGACCATCGCTCTTGAGTCCCATGTCGCACAACTGCAGGCTTCGGTCGCGACCGTCGCGCATCAGGAACGCCCGGAGTATCTCGATCGGCTCTCCATGCTCCGCAATCAGGTGTTCGTGCTCGACCACATGTACATGTCGCTGTTTTCCACGCTCGGGTGGATCCTGCGGCTGGGCGTGACGATGGCGCTGTTGGCGTCGATTCACCCGGCGCTCATTCTGCTCGCGGTGTTCGCGGTCCCGACCGTGTTGACCTCGACGTGGCGGCCCGGGGTCGAGAGATCCTCGCAGGAGCGCGGGGCACAAACCAATCGGCTGGCGCGTCACCTTTTCACCATCGCCACCACCGCGCCTCCAGGGAAGGAAGTTCGGGTTACCGGCATCGGAGAACTCCTCGTTACAGAGCGCCGCGCGGCGTGGGAGCGCTGGTACGGACCGGTGGCGGCCGCTCGGTGGGGCTCGGCGTTTTGGCACGCGCTGGCGTGGGCGATATTCGGCCTCGCGTATGTCGGTGCGGTGGTGTTCGTGTCGTCCGGCCTCCGCGCGCCGGCCAGCCAAGTGCTGCTGGTGCTCGCCGCAGGTGCGCGGCTGTCGGCATACATCGGCGCCACCGTCGGCGAGATTGGATTCCTGCGCGGATTCTGGATGGATGGCTCTCGGCGGCTCGCGTGGCTCGAGGACTACGCCGCCTCCGTCGCGGCGTCGGGCGATCTTCCGGTTCCCACCGTGTTGCACCGCGGCATCCGGCTCGACCACGTGTCGTTCGCGTACCCCGGCACTTCACGCGTTGTGCTGGACGATGTGTCAGTGACACTGCCCGCGGGCGCGGTCATCGCGATCGTCGGTGAGAACGGGGCTGGCAAGACAACCTTGGTCAAGCTGCTCGCGAAGATGTACGAGCCGTCATCTGGTTCGATCCTCCTGGACGACACGCCGCTGTCTCGTTTGCCGGCCGGCGAGTGGCGGGCACGTCTCGCGGGCGCGTTCCAGGATTTTTTCCGCTTCGAATTCCGCGCGGGGCACACGGTCGGTTTGGGCGACCTCCCCCGGCTGGATGACGAGCCCGCCGTGGTCGCCGCTATTGACCGTGCCGGCGCTGGCGACGTCGTCGCCCGTCTGACGTCAGGCCTCAACACGCAGCTCGGTCCGACGTGGCCGTCTGGAGTCGAGTTATCGTTCGGTCAGTGGCAGAAGCTTGCGCTGGCGCGCGGCTTCATGCGCGATCAGCCCCTACTGCTGGTCCTCGACGAACCCACCGCCGCGCTGGACGCGGAGACGGAACACGCACTGTTCGAGCGCTACGCCGCAGTGGCGCGCGGCACCGGCGAGAGCGACAGCGGCCGCGTCACGATCCTTGTCTCCCACCGTTTCTCGACGGTCCGCATGGCCGATCTCATCGTCGTGCTCGATGGGGCCCGACTCGTGGAGGTCGGCACGCACGATGAGCTGATGGCCAAGAGCGGTCAGTACTCGGAGCTATACAGTATCCAGGCCGCCGCGTACCGCTGACCACTGGGTGGGTGCAAACGTTTTTGGAGCGTAATGCCCCTGAAATTTATGCAAACCTACGTTCTCGGAATCGATGTTGGTACGGGCGGCACTCGCGCTTTGATCATGGACGGTGACGGGCGTGTCTTCGTCTCCGCCACCGAGGAGCACGAGCCCTTCGCCTCGCCCCAGCCCGGATGGGCCGAGCAGCGCCCGGAAGATTGGTGGCGAGCCGCGGGAATTGCTATTCACAAAGCGCTCGAGAAGGGGCAGCTTCGCGGAGAGCAGATTTCTTGCGTCGGGTTTTCTGGACAGATGCACGGCGCGGTGATGCTGGACGCCCGCGGCGACGTGGTTCGGCCGGCGCTGATTTGGTGCGACGTACGTACAGAGAAACAATGCCGCGAGCTGACCGAGCGCGTTGGCGCCGAGCAGCTGATCCGTCTGACTTGCAATCCGGCCCTCGCCAATTTCACTGTCACAAAATTGTTATGGACACGCGAGAACGAACCCGAAAACTGGAAACGCGTGCGTTCGATCCTGCTTCCCAAGGACTACGTTCGATTCCGCCTGACCGGAGAAAAAGCCACGGATGTCGCCGATGCTTCAGGGACCCTCCTGCTGAATGTAGCCCGGCGTCAGTGGTCGCCCGAAGTTCTCCAAGCGGCAGAAATCGATCGCTCATTACTGCCGGCGCTCCATGAGTCCGCGGAAGTCTGCGGGAAAGTCTCTGCCCTGGGCGCCGAAGCTACTGGTCTGTCGTCTGGAACACCTGTCGTGGCTGGCGCGGGGGATCAGGCGGCAGGTGCCGTCGGCATGGGCATCGTCGCTCCGGGCGCTGTGAGCGCCACGATTGGAACCTCAGGAGTCGTTTTTGCGGCAACGGATCGTCCAGCGATGGATCCTCGAGGCCGGCTGCACACTTTCTGTCACGCTGTACCCGAGCGCTGGCACGTGATGGGCGTAACTCAAGCCGCAGGCCTTTCCCTACGTTGGTTTCGCGATCAATTTGCCTGCGTTCCCGCGGCAGATGGACGAGATCCCTACGAGCAACTCACCGCCGAGGCGGCCACCGTTCCGCCTGGCGCGGATGGGCTGCTATGGGCTCCCTACCTCATGGGTGAGCGCACGCCGCATTTGGACCCAGCCGCGCGTGGAGTTCTGGCGGGCTTGACGGCCTCGCACACGCGTGCTCACGTGGTACGCGCCATTCTGGAAGGTGTGGCTTTCAGCTTGAAAGATACGTTCACCATCTTTGCCGAAATGAACGTGCCGGTGAAAAATATTCGTTTAGGCGGAGGAGGCGCGCGGTCGCCTCTGTGGCGGCAGATTCAAGCGGATGTCTATGGTCAGGAAGTGGAGATTGTTGAAGCGGAGGAAGGGGCGGCCTTTGGCGCAGCCATTCTTGCCGGAGTGGGAGCCAAGATGTGGTCCTCCGTGGACGCAGCCTGCGATTCGGTTGAGCGGATAATGGAACGCATTTCTCCCATTGCAGCGAATGTCGCGGTGATGAACGCTGCCGGCAACGCCTACCGCCGAATCTACCCGGCGATGAAATCCATTTTCACTTCGTAAATGCATCGATCCTAAGCCAGGGAGGAAGTCCATGACGAACAATGACGCTTACCAGCCGAAACCCAAACACAAATTTTCTTTCGGGCTCTGGACGCTCGGGAACCGCGGACGCGATCCCTTCGGCGATTTCGTTCGCCCGGTTATTTCTCCCGTCGAGATCGTTACCATGCTCGGTGAAGTGGGGGCCTGGGGCGTCAACCTTCATGACAATGACTTGGTGCCCATCGACGCCATTCCTGCGGAACGCGACGCCATTGTGCGCGAGTTCAAAAAAGCCTGCCTCGAAAACAAACTCGTCGTTCCTATGGCCACGGTGTCGCTGTTTTTTCACCCCATTTTCCGGGACGGTGCCTTTACTGCAAACGATCCGGAGGTGCGCGCCTACGCATTGCAGAAAACCATGCGCGCCATGGATCTCGGGGCGGAGTTGGGCGCAAAGATTTTTGTGCTGTGGGGCGGCCGCGAAGGCGTCGAAACCGACGCCTGCCGCCGTCCCGACGAGGCTGTGAAGCGCCTCCGCGAAGCGGTCAATTATCTTTGCGAATACAACATCGACCGAAAGTACGGGTTCAAGTTCGCGCTCGAAGCCAAGCCCAATGAGCCGCGCGCGGATATCTACATGGCCACCACCGGCCATTACCTCGGCTTCATTCCCACGCTCGATCATCCAGAGATGGTTGGCGTCAATCCCGAGGTCGCGCACGAGCAAATGGCCGGCTTGAATTTCCTGCACGGAGTGGCCCAAGCGTGGGAAGCGGGCAAACTTTTCCATATTGACCTCAACGACCAAATGCCGGGGCGCTACGACCAGGACCTGCGCTTCGGTTCCGCGAACTTCAAGTCCGCGTTTTGGCTTGTGAAGTTCCTGGAAGACGTCGGATACGACGGGTCGCGTCATTTTGATGCCCATGCCTATCGCACTGAGGATTACTGCGGCGTGAAGGACTTTGCGGTTGGCTGCATGCGCACCTATCTGATCCTGAAAGAGAAGGCGGCGCGTTGGAGCGCCGACAAAGAGATTCAAGCCATCCTCCGGGAGATCTCCGGTGGGAGCACTGGCTCTCCCCAGATCCGGCAGTATTCGAAGAAGGGCGCGTCCGCTTTGCTGGCCCAAGTTTTCGATAAAGATGCGATTTGTAAGAAGCGCTTGCCCTACGAGCGATTGGATCAACTCACCGTCGACCTTCTCGCCGGTCTGCGATGAAGACTCGGGCGATGACCTCTCTTGCCGCCTCGTTATTGGCCTTCGCGCCGAAGTCCCGGATCACTCCGCTGGATTGGGCGGTAATCGCTCTGTATTTCAGCGTTCTTCTCTGTGTGGCCTGGTGGGTGGTTCGCCGGGGAAAAGATTCCGCCGCGGATTACTTCCTCGCCGGGCGCAACCTGAGTTGGTGGATCATTGGCGCCTCCATCTTCGCCTCCAACATCGGATCGGAGCACGTAGTGGGCCTCGCCGGCGCTGGCGCGACCAGCGGTGTGGCCCTGGCGCACTACGAATTGCACGCCTGGTGCCTCCTTGTCCTGGCATGGGTTTTCGTGCCCTTCTACATGCGTTCGCAGGTTTTCACCATGCCGGAATTCCTGGAAAAGAGATTCAGCGCGAAATCGCGCTACGTTCTCTCTGTCGTCTCGCTCATCACCTTCATCGTCTCCAAGATCGCCGTGGGCATATTCGCCGGCGGGGTGGTCTTCGGCACGCTTCTGCCCGAGCTTCGTCTCAACATCGGCGGAATGGAGATCGACAGCTTTTGGATTGGCTCGGTTCTGGTCATTGCCCTCACCGGACTCTACACGGTTTTTGGCGGCATGCGGGCGGTGGCGTACAACGACGCCGTCCAGGTCCTCGTTCTGATCGTGGGCTCCGCATCGCTGACATTCTATGGATTGCACCAATTGGGTGGATGGAGCGAACTCCGCCACTGGTGTGGTTCCGACATGTTCAATCTGTGGAAACCGCTGATTCCTGCAGGGGTGCAAGGCACATGGTTTCCGGTGATCGAAACGAATGCCGCGGGGCATGTTGTGAAACAGGCTTGGTATTTCAATGACAATTTCCCCTGGCTTGGCATGTTGTTTTGCGCGCCGATTATCGGGCTGTGGTACTGGTGCACGGACCAATATATCGTGCAGCGCGCGCTGGGCGCCCCCAACGAAACGGTAGCCCGCCGCGGGAGCATCTTTGCCTCGTTTCTCAAGCTGGCCCCGGTTTATCTGTTCATCGTCCCTGGCATGGTGTGTTTCGCCCTGGCGAGAAGCGGCAAGATTCCCGAGCTGGCCGGAATGATTGGGCCGGACGGCCACGCGATTCCTTCTGTTGCCCAGGGATCATTCCCGATGCTCGTGCAATACCTCTTGCCTCCGGGGTTGCGCGGCATCGTAGTTGCCGGCTTGCTCTCGGCGTTGATGGGATCGCTGGCTGGGGTGTTCAACGCGTGCTCGACCCTCTTCACCGTGGACTTGTACGGGAAGTGGAAACCCGGGGCGACGCAGCATGAACTCGTGCGCATGGGGCGCATTGCCACTACGGTCATGGTATTCATCGCCTTCGCCTGGATTCCGGTCATCAAAAATGCGCAAGGGCTCTACGGCTACTTGCAGGCGGTGCAAGGCTATCTGGCCCCGCCCATTTTTGTGGTCTTCTTCTTGGGCGTGTTCTTCAAGAGAATGAATGCTCATGGCGCGCTTTGGTCCATGCTGGTTGGCTTCGTGCTAGGCATTTTCCGGATGATTGTGGATACGCCCGTGACGCTCGGCCTACGGGGATTTCAGAATGGATACCCGCATGGTTCTTTCTTGTGGATCGTCAACAATATTTATTTCCAGTACTTCAGCGTGCTGATCACGCTGGTCTCGGCGATCGTAATGGTCGCCGTGAGCTACGCGACTTCGCAGCCAGACTACGCAGCAATCAAGAACCTCACGTTCGCGACAACTACCACGGAAGATAAAGCAAACACCCGCGCCAGTTGGAGCTGGATGGAGGTCGGCGGTTCTGCCCTCGTGGTTCTTTGCATTCTCGGCGCCTATTTGTATTTCAGGGGCTAGAGCAATTCTGGCTTGAACATCTCGCCGCGCTCGCGCTGGCAATTGCCAATTCGCAAAGCCATCTTCGCCGTTCTTTTGTTCAGGAGAGCGCTTCGATGTTTTCGATCGGCCGTTTCCGCTTCCACTCGTAATCTTTCCGCAGCTTCGCTTGATGCTTTTTTACTTGCGCTATCAATTCCCCAAATGCCTTTTTGCAGCTAGTCCGCACGCTTTCCCCTGTCCCCGTGGCATGCAGCGTTCCCGTCGGCAACGACAAATTCAGCGTGCAAGATCTCTCGTCCGTCCGCGGGTTCTTCGCAAATGTCCCGTGCAATTGCACCAGGTCCGGCGAGTAGCTTTGCAGCAATTTCTCCAATTTACTTATGTGGCGCTCCACTTCGGCCTCGGCCGGCTTCTGCGCCTCGACATGCTTGTAACTGATGGACAGTTTCATGTTTGCACCTGTAGGAAAGTTTGAGGAAGGGGAGGGGGACGCGGATCCGCTTGTGGCAATACATCACCGCAAAAGCATAGCAGCCGGAATCGTTCGCGGCAACGCCGTCGCGCGTTTCTCACTTGCCGTGCGTTGACACTCGCGTTCCCTTCCCTCTACCCTGCTCTGGGTGCATTCCGCGCCGATCGCTCCATGCCCCAGCGCAAACCAAAATCTCCGCTCCCAGCCGGCGCGCCCGGTCCCCCGCCGAATGCTCCACGGCCCGGAACTCTCTACGTCGGCCCCGCAGGCTGGTCCTATCCAGACTGGTCCGGCTATGTTTATCCCGCGCGCCGCCCCAAGGGCTTCCATGAAGCCGCGTATCTTGCTGAATTTTTTGACACCATCGAAATCAACACGTCGTTCTACCAACCCTTGCGCCCCGACCACGCCGCGCAGTGGATCGATCATGTCCTCGTAAATCCGCGTTTCCTCTTCACCGCCAAACTCTGGCAACGATTCACTCACGACTCAATCCCCGGCGCCACCCCGGCGGACGAGCGTGCCGTCCGCGCTGGCTTTGACGTCCTCCACGCTGCCCGCAAACTCGGCGCCATTCTCCTCCAATTCCCTTTTTCGTTTCACCGCACGAAGGAGACCGTTTCGTATCTCGCGGCGCTGCTTATACGCTTTGCCGACTATCCTCTGGTCGTCGAAGTCCGCCACGCATCCTGGGACTTTCCCGAAACTCAGTCTCTACTGAGCGAATACAACACAGGGTTCTGCAACATTGATCAGCCCATCATCGGCCGTTCTCTCACGCCCTCCGACCAAGCCACTTCCACCGTCGGCTACATCCGTCTCCACGGCCGTCGCTACGACACCTGGTTTTCCGACGACCTCGCCGTCCCCGCCGACGAACGCTACAACTATCTCTACACGTCCGCGGAGCTTGCTCCCTGGATCACTCGTGTCCGCACCGTAGCGGAGCATTCTCGCAACACTTTCGTCGTCACCAACAATCACTTCCAGGGCAAATCGGTCGTCAATGCTTTGCAGCTCATCAGTATTCTCAGAGGCACAAAAGTCAAAGTTCCGGAGCCTCTCCGCCGGCATTACCCCGAACTCGAGGACATCGCGGACACCCCTCCCGCCGAACCCACCCTCTTCCCCCTCGCAGGATCAACAAAAGAGAAACGCAACAAGACTTAAACCGGTCATCCGTTTCCCTCTCACTCTTCTGCACTCCCTCATCGCACCGTAACTATAATATATAGTAATATACAGATAGAGTGAATTAACCCACGTTCGTCACTGAGAGGGTCAAAACAGGGTTAAGTCCTTTGAAATCAGTTCAGGCTATGGCCGAGTCTGCACTACATTCTTGAATCTGGATCGGCTCCAGCCGTTCCGGCAAGTGC